>BNJT01000427.1_pt1 | contig 84167 bp, 140 predicted proteins | sample 8540491 | NCBI WGS metagenome assembly BNJT01 (sample SAMD00202455, study PRJDB9452) | human saliva metagenome | host: Homo sapiens | reverse complement strand
AAAGAGCATCCATGCTCCGCTTACTCCCTCCGCCCTCACGCACATACATATATATATGGAGTAAATGATGCGTCTCAGGGGCGAGAAAGGGGCGACGAGCAAACTTCATCGACAAGTAGCGGCAAATACTCTGCCCGAGCAAGCGAGCAAATAAATATTTCGAACCTGTCCCTTCAAATCCGCACATTTACCCCGACCTTCCTCTCTGCCAAAGCAAGCCTCACGCATTCACCTCCTCACATACCATCCCGAAGGAGATTCAAGCGTGAAACACTCCCCTTCGGAAAACGATACTGCGACCAATAGTGGTCGCTGAGCAAAACTGCTATATTTACCCGCACGTCGACCTATACTGCTCGCAGCAGGGGGCAGTACTGCTCACCTCTTGACCACTATAGGGTACACACGGACTTATATCACTTCACGCAGCGAAGTACGTGGCAGGTGCTCTCCCCTCAAGCGCCAGCCCACTAACGATGCCGAGGAAGAGCGCTCTTTCCTCAGTAGAAAGGAAGGCTTAGGAAGGAAGAAAATACCTAAAAACTAAGGATTGTGAATGGTGAGAAGCCTCGTATCTTTGCGCCCAACCTGCGAGGAAATGTAGTCCCTTGTCCTCGCCTATCTCCATCATCCGTACAAGAACGACAACAACAGACGATGAAAAGAACCGCCGTCCTCCGCACCCTATGCCTCCGGAGCACTCTTCTCTCCCCTGCTCTTCGGCGCGTGCCGTGAGTCTCAAAAGACGACTTCTGAAGATAAAACATCATTTGCAGGGAACAGGAATGGGCCGATACCTCCCGCATCTTTTACCCTGCACTTCAACAGCCCCGAAGAGGTCGAGTCAAAGCCTGACTCGCGCCGATTCGCCTATGGGCACGCTCAAGTATGACATCCTGCCACTTCTCGGGCGACAGCATCTATATTGATGACTACTCAAAGCGCACCAGCATGGCGAGGTAACTATCCTGCGTAACTTCCGTGGAATCGTCGAGGAACATCCATCTCTGCGAACTTCGTCACCACCGATGCCGAGGTCGCTCCAGCAGCACCTTCCCACCTTCACCGACCTCCTGCAGAAGTCATCTTTAACAAGAAGAAATAACCCCCATCTCCCCGCCATCAGCGAGACAAGCAGTGTCCAGTAAGACGCTCGGGGCTTCTCTTCTGCTCCGAAGAACAGATCGACCAGACGCGTATCACCCATTTGCACACACAAAGAGTAACTACATTTGACGTGCAATACTTATCAATCACACCAAAAGCAAACATCCAATGAAAACGGCTTTACCTCCTCCTCATCACCTCAGCATTAAGTACAGGAAGTCTCTGGGCAAGCCCCACCGACGCACACCTCCATGGCACCTCCTTCGCAGCAAGTGACCGCAAAGCTATCGATATGGGCAATGCGCTCCCTACGCCGACTTCCCGACAGCACCCTCGTCACGGGGGCTGGGACCGACTCCCTCGGCACCTTCACCCTCACAGCTCCAGCGAGCAGCTACCTCCTCGAGTTCCGTGCCTTCGGCTACCAAGACAGCACAAGACCATCACCCTCCCGCCACAGGCCTGACCCTCGGCGATGTTCTTCTCAGCGAAGAGACGCAGGAGCTCCGCAGCGTCGAGGTGCGTGGCGCCGTCCCATCATCATCCGTCGGGCTGACCGCCTCGTCTTTCGACGCCCAGCAAATCAGCGCTAGGTGCGCAGAATGCCCCTCGATGTCCTCAAGCGCACCCCCGGGGCTCAGCGTCTCCGACGAAGGCATCTCCATCATCGGTCGTGGTAAGGCTAGTCGTGCTCATCAACGACAAGCGCGTACGCCTCCGGGCAAAGCCCTCACGGGTCTACTGCGCTCCTACAGCCAGTCCGACATCGCTGAGAGTACAAGTCTCTCACCACCCACCAGCCAAGTATGAGGCGGAGGGCAATGCTGGTGTGCTGAACATCGTAATAGAAGGCTCAGAACGACTAACTCGGTGAGCATCTCAGCTCAATGCCATGCTCTTCAAGGGCCCGTCAGTCCCAACCTCTCAACAGGACTCAACTACAAGCAGGGTCGTGTATCGCTTCACTCCAACCTTGACGGCTCCCTCACGAACGTCGTCAGGGAGCTTCGATACCTACCGTACCGCCCCCTCGACCCAGCTCTACTCAGTCAGCACCTCCCCTCTCGAATATAAGGCGCGTAGCCTCAATATCAGAGGTGGCCTCGACTACACGATTAACCCCGAACTTACAGTAGGCTTCACCGCCACCTATGCTCCCCCAAAGGAAGCTGGACAGACCGCACGAACGAGACGCGCAACTACACCATCCGCCCCGATGGTAGCCACGAACTCCAGCTCCGCCTACCGGGAACAGCCTCAGAGACCGGACACGAAGCCTACACCGCACTTAACCTTCACCTCGAGAAGACCTTCGCCAAAGCCCCAGGACGCAAGATCTCGTGGGACGCCGACTACGTAGGTTCGCGCACCTCCTCGGACGATCACTTTGCCTCCACGGGTTACCTCGCCGACGGATCGCCTGTACCTGGTAGCGACTTTCGCCTACAAGGGGCACAAGGGACAGCGAGACTCCTACCTGACGAAACGTGGACGTCACCCTACCCTTAGGGGCAGACCATCCTCGCCTTCGGAGCCAAAGGCACCTGGAGTCGCACGGACAATAGCAACGAGTACTTCGCCCACACGACCCTCGGCGCACGTACCGATGCCATCCTCTTTGATGAGCACGTCTATGCGCTCTACACCGACATCACCCAGCCACTCTCAGCCAAGTGGAACCTCCGTGGGGGGCTGCGTATGGAGTACACCCACACCGCAGGTAAGGTGAAGGGACAGCCCGACCTCAAGACACGAGACTACGTCAATCTATTCCCCACGCTCTATCCTCGGCTTTCACGCCCAGTGAGCGTCACGCTCTGAGCTTCGAAGAACAACTCGCCTCGACCGCCCACACTTCAGCCAGCTATCTATCCTCAGTATGAGAACCAGTACAGCACCATCTCTGGGAAGGAAGACCTGCGCCCCACCAAGCAAGGCTCACTCTCCTTCAGCTACACCCTCGACGGCTCGCTGAGACTTCCAGGCCTTCGCTAATGCTACAGCTGGGACAGCATCACGCACCTTGCCTCCTCGGCCCACACACAAGCGCAGTACGCTATCTGATCGACAATGCCGAGACAAAAAGTACAACGTCGGGCTGCAGAATAGCTACTTCTTCCACTCACTCTCCTTCCTCCAGTGCTACATCAGCCATCAGATTGGCTACACTACCTCCTCCATTGCCTACAACGGACGCCCACTCAATGCGGACAAGGGGCTTTCCTATAGTACAAGCCTCAACGGCACACTCTTCTTCAACCGCACGAAGACCTTCACTGGGAACTTCTATCTGAACCACATGACTCCCGAGATTTCTGGTGCTGGACGCACTGAAAGCAGCCAGGTTTACTCAGCGTCAGCCTCAACTACAGCCTCCTCAATGGACGCCTTCGTCTCAACGCTGGCATCGATAACATCGCTTCACCCGAGCCACGTACGACCCTGACTACAGAAGGGAATACCATCGTGGTCGTCAACATGAGCATGCGTAATATGCTCACGGCCAGCCTGACCTATACCTTCGGTGCGACACCTCCAAAGGCAAGCGAGCCAGCAAGAACGCGCCGAGGGCCATCACGCTCCGTCTAAGGAGACTGTTGCACGGTCTCCAAAGAGATGACAAGCTGGTAGCGTGTTTCCTGTGACTTTACGGCGTCGCGGCAGTCGCAAAGGCGTTAAGACTATGAGGGGCGAAGGGAGTTTACTCCTGTAAATGACCACGGATGTCGCTAAACAACTTGAAGCAGTGCCGTATGATGCAGCCTGTAGTCTCCCTAAGGCGAACGACCTCGCACACACACCACGACAGCAAACGACGGCCCCCGCCACTCCGATGGAGTGGCGGGCCTGCTAATGGGCTAGAGCTAAGTCCTCGCTTAGCAGTAGAAGTAGCGGTCTACAAGCTCGCTTGAGGAACTTAGGATCGGCCTGTGCCTTAGCACGCAGGTCGGCATCCTGATAAGCCTCGAGGTTGCGAATGAGCATATCGATGGTCACAGGGTCGAAGACGCCGCGAGCTTCGTAGATAGCGCGGTGCTGACGCAGAACGGTCGGCCGAAGCAACGCAGGAAGCAGGCAGGCTGTCGAGGTGAGCCACCGTACCAGCGAACTCATCCTTGTGGATGTTCACCGCTACGTAGGTGTCCTTGGCGAGCTGCTCAGCGTTGTCGATCTCGAAGCCGTGACGCACTGCCGTGCAGATACCAGCCAGCAGGAGGTAGATGTTTGCCGAGCCGTCTGGAGCGCGGAACTCGATCGTCTGCTTATTGGTGTAGCGCTTGCTGCTGGGCTGTTTCAGGAGGATTGATGAGGCTGCACATATCGACATCGGCACTCCATCCGAGGGGGACACGTACCAGGGCCGAGCGGTTGCGGTCGCCCCAGCATACGGTCGTAGGGAGCTTCCTGGTGAGGTACAAGGCGCAGGTACGAGGTGGGATTCGTATTACCGAAGGCGGTGAGCGAAGCAGCGAGGCTCATCATACCTGCTACAGCCTTGTGGGCAGTGGCCGTCAGCTAGCCAGCCTTGTCGACATACTGGTTGACGCCATTCTTATCGACGATCTTGGTGTGCGGACGTGCATGCCGCTACCAGCCTTACCGACGATGATCTTTGGAGCAAAAGTCACCTTCAGACCCATTCTCCAGCCAAGCTCGAAGAGGATCCACTTACCGAGCTGGAGGTGCTGTGCAGCCTGCTCGACGGGGACAGGAAGGAACTCGATCTCGTTCTGCTCGTAGTTGAGGTCTTCGGTGCTGAAGTTCCCTACTTCACCGTGACCATACCTGATCTGGCCCACCGCATTCGCAGATGGGACGCATGGCCTGCGTGCGGATTCGATCTGCTTGCTGAAGGGAGCCATCTCGTGGTAGCCACGCTGGTCAGCAGCTTCGTAGCCGTCTTCCTTCTCATCGACTGACGTAGTACTCGAGTTCGCCCATAGCGTGGAACTCAAGTCCACCGGTCACGTCACGGAAGGCCTGAGCAGCACGGCGCAGGATCTCGTCTGGCGCAGCAGAGAGAGGCTGACCATTCTTGTCCATGTAGGCGCAGAAGAAAGAGATCGTAGGCTGAGCAGCGAAGGGATCCATGAAGGCGGAGGCGAAACTGAGGGCGACGACGTAGAGGTCAGAGGGCCAGCTTCCATCAGACCAGGGAAGAGGCTGGAGCCGTCACACGTTCCCCCGAAGGAGGACTTCATCGAGGTAATCAGCATCCTGGATAACGAAGTTCAGCACCTTGAGGTGACCGTCAGCTCCCGTGTAGCGGAAGTTGAGTTCGTGGATGTCGTTGTCGAGGATGTACTTGATGATGTCTGCCTTGGTGAAGGCTTGGGGCTTCTTTCCTATAGCGCGAACTATAGGATTGAGGTTGTACTGCATAGTGCTTTTTAATGTAGATGTTTGTGTACTATGTCAGCTAAGAGACGAGGGCACTGCCCAGGTGGGTGCCAGCAGGGGCTACTGCCTCCAAAACTTTCTGAGAATCGAAGGACTAAGACCGAGCGGAGTGGCTCGAGCATCGGAGACTAGCTCTCCATAGCTGCTACAAGGTATTCACACCCATTGTAGCTGAGACCATCCCACTCTTCAGGGCTTCTCCATCGCAGGCGGTAGAGCCATGCGTCTTTCTTCCATACGTTACCGCAGTCCTTATATAGTGGCAAATATACACATTAAAGCATTACGTCAACCACCATCTCGAGGCTACATCCTAACACTTTGACGCTCTTCACAGGCAAGACACTATATCAAACGACTTGCGCCTCACCTTACACTCTCCCCCACCCTCTTCCATCCTCCAGACATCTTCACCCGAGGGGACAGAGCGCAGAGTAGCGAAGGGGACATGCCACCGACCAGTAGTAGTGAGGTGTGCACCACTACTGATCCACGCGCCCACCACTACTGCTCCACGCAACGACCAGTAGTGCTCCGCACCGCCCCCTTCGGAGACCGTTGCACGGTCTCTATCAGTGGCACTCCATCTCCCTGCATATTATTGTTATCTTTGCCTGTAGAGAATACATACGGAGCGAGGGAGGTCCAAGTTTCCCCCTTCGCCCCACTAAAAGAGCTTACGACTATACTACAGCATGGCTGCACAACGAGCGTCTATCCTCTTGGTCTATACCGGAGGCACCATTGGGATGGTTGAGAACCCTGAGACGGGTGCCCTCGAACCCCTCAGACTTCAATTACCTCACAAGACAACGTCACGGAGCTCCGTCACTAGGGTGCGACATCTCGAGCGTAGAGTTTCAGCCACCCTTAGACTCTTCGGCGATTACCCCAGAGCATTGGGTACAGCTGGCGCGCGTCATCGAGGGCAAACGTACGACAAGTACGACTGGCTTCGTCATCCTCCACGGCACGGACACGATGGCCTCACGGCCTCGGCGATGAGCTTCGTCTTCGAGGGACTCTCTCAAGCCCATCTGTCTTCACGGGTCACGCTCCTGTGGGTAAGCTCCGTACCGATGGCAAGGAGAACCTCATCACCGCCATCGAAATAGCAGCAGCTCTGTGACGAAGTGGGCCGTCCTCCGCGTGCCCGAAGTCACGCTCTTCTTCGAGAACTATCTGATGCGTGGCAACCGCACGAAGCAAGATCAGTGCCGATCAGTTCCAGTGCCTTTTGAGTCGTACAGCTACCCTCATTTGGCGTACGCGTGGTATCGAGATACGCTACCACGATGCCGTCATCTCGAAGGCTTCGATGGGACGCACACTCTCCGTACGGCCGCACTTTGATCCCCATGTAGCGGTCTTGAAGCTCTTCCCTGGGATCACGCGCGAGGTCGTCGAGAGCAGTACTCTCCGTCCCTTCCCTCCGAGGGGTGGTCATCGAGACCTTCGGCAGTGGCAACGCCCCGATGATGCCGTGGTTCATCGAGCACTACGCGCTGCAGTGGCACGTGGGGTCGTCATCGTCAACGTGACGCAGTGCGTCGCGGGCTACGTCGACATGACACGCTATGAGACAGGGGTACTCCTCGAGAAGATCTGGTTTGGTCAGTGGGCGAGATGCCACGACAGAGGCGGCTCTGACGAAGCTGATGTATCTCTTTGGTCAGGCTTCTCCTCCCGGAGAGTGAGCCACTTGATGTCTATCCCCCTGCGTGGAGATGAGCTTAGACCAAAGAGAATGGAGGCTTCTCTCGTGAGATCTCCATCTACCGCCGATAGCAAGGCGCACCTACCTACCTGCAATTCCTCGAATGATAGTTTATGTGTCTCTCCGAGTGGGGCAGTGGAAACTGCTACTACCTCGGAGACGAAGCTGGGGGCTTCCTCATCAGTGCAGGAATACCCATCCGTAGCCATTACCAAGACCCTCAAGAGCGAAGGCATACCGCTGGATGGCGGTACGATCCACGGCGTCATCGTCACCACGACCACGCCGACCACATCCGTACGGTCGGCATCATCGAGGTGTCTATCATCTCCGGTCTATGCTACAGAAGTTGGTGCACGACAGCATCGCACGCGATCGCTTCGTGCAAGATCCCATAGGAGCATCACGCCGTGACATCAAGATTCTGAGCCATTCACGGTGGCAGAGCTTCACCATCGAGGCCCTTCCCTGTGCCACACAGTGACATGCAGAGAATGTGGGCTACCATATTACTAGGGGGACTTCGCTTCACGCTCGCTACCGATGTCGGGCACGTCACGGACGACATCGCCCACTATATCGGGCGAGCTGACCGCGGTGCTCGAAGCGAACTACGACACCGGATGCTGCGTACTGGGAGCTACCCCGGGTTCCTCAAGGGGCGCGTCTTCTCTCCCGCAAGGGCATCTGTCGAGATGACGAAGCTGCCGAACTCTTAGCGAGCGTCTATCATCCTGGGATGAAGAACGTCTGGCTCTGCCACCTGAGCAAGGACAATAACCACCTGACCTATGCTGGAAGACGGTCGAGCAGCGTCTCTTTGCCGAAGGTATTCGCGTGGGGAAAGACCTCTCTCTGACGGCTCTCAAAGCGTACGACCGCTTCGCCGATGTATCTTTTTAGAGCCTTGGCACTGTTATTACTATCGAGCAGGCACATCATCCCCTGCTCGGCATTTTTCACTATGGATACCGAAAAGTATAAGTTATATACCAAGGGTGGCGACAAGGGTCGCGCCTCTCTGGTCGGTGGGCAGCGCGTGCCCAAGTATGACATTCGTTTGGAGAGCTACGGCACCATCGACGAGCTCAACTCCTTCGTCGGAGTGCTCTAGCCTCATGAGCTGGAGGAGGAGGATAAGAAGTTCCTCTTTTGGCTGCAGCACAAGCTCTTCTCCGTGGGGGCTATCTGGCGACCGACACCACGCAAGACGAAGTACATACCGTGACCTCCGTCACGGAGAGTGCCGTGGCACGTGTCGAGCGCGAGATCGACCGCCTGGATGATATGGTGCCTCCCATCAAGCGCCTTCATCCTCCCCTTCGGGCGGAGCGATCACCGCAGCCGCACATGTCTGCCGTACCGTCTGCCGTCGTGCCGAGCGCATCATCTATCGCCTCAATAGCGAGACCCCTTTTGGATGCGAACGTCCTGCGCTTCGTCAATCGCCTGAGCGACTACTTCTTTGCCTTAGCTCGCAAGGAGGTCATCCGCATCAATGGCGAAGAAGTGGGTCTGGACCTACGACCACGAAGACCTGTAATCCCTCTTCATTTCATTCCTTTCCTCTTTGGCGATGAACAAACTCACCCAGCAGCAGAAGCTCGACCAGTCACTCACCCTCACCCTGCGCAGATCCAAGCCATCAAGATGCTGGAGCTCACAGGGGCTGGAGCTGGAGGGACGTATCGAGCGTGAGCTGGAGGAGAACCCTGCGCCAGAGGAGATGACGAAGCTCCCACGCAGGAAGACCCCGAGAACTCCGACAGGTCAGCCGAAGGGGATGACCAAGACTGGGAGCTGGGTGAGTACGCTACCGAAGACGACATCCCTGACTACAGCTCCGAGAGCTACAGGAGCGGCAGTCGGTCCGCGAAGAAATCCCCTTCGCTGCTGGTGCCCCTTCGCTGGATGAATACCTGATGGAGCAGCTTGCTCTGGTCACTCCCTTAGAAGGCACACGGCGTGAGATCGCTCGCTACATCATCGGCAACATCGATGAAGGCAGCTACCTCACGCGCTCGGTGGAAGAGATTGAGGATGACCTCCTCTTCAAGGCTGGGCTATCCGTCTCCCCGAGGAAATCCACCGAGCTTATCGGCTTGGTGAAGACTCTTGAGCCTGCGGGCATCGGCGCACGTGACCTGCGCGAATCGCTCCTGCTGCAGATCGAGCGACTTCCACGAGAAGCCCTGCATCAAGAGGCTCAGGAGATGATAACGCACCACTATGAGGACTTCGTCAACAAGCGGTTTGACCGCCTTTGCACCTCGCTGGGCGTAAGCGAAGAACGTCCTCCGAGCTCTACACCTTCATCTCCCACCTCAGCCCCTAAGCCTGCCAGTGGCTATGGCGACGACAGCGAAGCACGCTTCATGCACGTCACCCCCGACTCTCATCGTCACCGAGCGTGACGGCGAGCTTATAGTATCGCTTGTCGGAGGCGTGACCTTCCCCCGCTACGCCTCAGCCCGACCTATCTGGCTTTGCTCGAGCAGCACAAGGGGCAACGGGATACTTCGCGCCAGAGCCGTGAGGCAATGACCTTCCTCAGACTGCAAAGGTCGAGCAAGCTCGCTGGTTCATCGATGCCATCCACCAGCGTGAGGGAGACCCTCCGCAAGACGATGACCTGCCATCGTCTCACATCAGCGCCTTCTTCCTCTCAGGAGAAGTGTCGGCACTGCGCCCGATGATTCTCCGAGACATCGCCGAAGTGACCGGCCTCGACATCAGCACCATCTCACGGGTGAGCAATAGCAAGTCCGTGCAGACAGACTACAGGGGTCTATATGCTGAAGTTCTTCTTTGGTGAAGGTATCCTCAACGAAGAAGGTGAGAGCATCTCCACACGGGAGGTACGTGAAGCCTTGGCGGAGCTGATTGCTCAGGAAGACAAGCGTCAGCCACTCTCGATGAGCAGCTCACCCAGCTCCTCTCCGAGCGAGGCTATCCCATCGCTCGCCGCACGGTGGCCAAGTACCGAGAGCAGCTGCGCCTCCCTATTGCACGCCTTCGTCGCGAGCTGTAAGGTCGCCTCTTTCGTCTCAATGAGAAAGCTCAATCGGGCGCAAAGCACCATTGCTTTTGCGCCCGATTGAGCTTTTTATTCTCCGCTTCTAAGGGGCGAAGTGACTTACTGATGAAGAACCTTCTCCTTAGATGGAGAGGATGCGAAGGGCTTCGACAAGATCCTATCGATGGGCTTATTCTTCTTAATCGCCTTAGTGAGGGGACATAGACGAGGGCATCATTGACGATGCCGATCATCACATTGCGTTGCCCTTCCAAGAGGGCATCAATGGCAGCCACACCCATACGGCTGGCGATGATGCGGTCTTGTGCGCTCGGCGAACCGCCACGCTGGATATGCCCCAAGATGACCACACGCACGTCAAACTGTGGGTACTCCCTTCTCGACACGTCTCGGCGACCTTCATCGCTCCGCCCGTGCTTTCGCCTCTCGAGAGACCAGGACGATACTGCTGTTCTTCGTCTTGCGGAAGCCGTTCTCAATGGTCTCTGCTAATTGGTCTTTCTCGAAGGCGAACTCAGGGATAATCGCAGCTTCGGAGCCGAAGCAATAGCCCCATTGAGGGCTAAGAAGCCTGCATCACGCCCCATTACTTCGACAAAGAAGAGACGTTCAGTGCAGGAAGCCGTGTCACGTATCTTGTCCACGGCGGAGACGATGGTGTTGAGGGGCGGTGTCGTAGCCAATGGTCGAGTCGGTACCGTAGAGGTCATTGTCGATCGTCCCAGGGAGACCAACAATGGGATATCGAACTCTTCGGCGAACTCCCGTGCGCCAGAAGGCGAGCCATCGCCCCGATGACGACCAGAGCATCAATGCCGTGGGCGCGCATCGTCTCGTGTGCCAAGGCACGTCCTTCGGGAGTGCGAAACTCGGGGCAACGGGCGGTCTTGAGGATTGTCCCCCACGCTGGATGATGTTGCTCACGTGCTGGGTCTCAAAGTCCTCTATTTCGCCTGTGATCAAGCCTTTGTATCCACGGTAAATACCTTTGACGCGGATGCCGTGGTAGATAGCTGTTCGGGTGACGGAGCGGATGGCAGCGTTCATCCCTGGGGCATCGCCACCAGAGGTGAGCACCCTATACATTTGATTGTAGCCATATCTTATGTGTTTATACCAAGCGATATTGGTATCATTCTTAACGCCCACAAAGGTACGTTAATTGTACCTGCGTACTACGAGGCTGCCCTCAGCGGTCACATAAGGTACTACTGTGGCATGAGCTCAGTGGGCTCCTATCGAGCCCCTAAACAGTATCTCTAACGATCGGTGCAGGGAGCGAAGGTCTGTACAAATTAGGTCCCGCTACCAGCTTTAGCTCCCATCCTGTAGCTCTTCCCGTTATCTCTGCTTCGCTGATGCTCTTTGCGCTCTCAAAGACGCCGATATTTGCCATGTTGGTCCCGACGAAGATTTACCGCAGTAGTTCGTATCTTTGCCCTTAGGAGGACGAGAGGGATAGCCCTCACGGCGCATCATCAGAGCCGTCTTCCACGACACATACACATCTATACAAGCACTATGAAACGAACGACTCACAAGTCTGGCCTTGCTCGCACTCTGCGTGGCAGGGAGCACCGCCTAGCTCAGACGCTCACACGAGCCACCAGCTACGGCACCCACACCGTGAACCGACCGGTGATGATTGATTCGGTCAATGTAAACAATCAAGTTCACACTCAGCTCCCTCCTGAAGACTGCCTACAAGACCGAAGGCCTCAAGGGTACGTCTATCACTGCTGCCAAGAGCGGCTTCTTTGCGCTCCCTCAGCCTACACGCGGTGCCAGCACCTTCTCCTCCTACTCCTTCTCCCTCATCAGCCCTACCTTCACCAAGGGACACTCAAGCTCTTCAGGCGCGCTCGCTACGCCGTCTATGATGGTGAGGAACTCTTAGGGTCGAACGAAGGACGCTCTCCGAGAGTGACACCGTCCCAGCTGTCTCCATCCCCTGACACTCATCAGCCACGAATAAAGACCTTTTAGTCAAGGTGCTCGCTACGTCTGAAGACAAGGCGCGTGCGGACTTCAAGCTCGTCTTTGGGCCCGAAGAGGCTTGCCTCAGCTGGATCTCCAAGCAGTCGAAGAAGGTGTCCGCTACATCAGCTGGAACTACCTCACCCACGGCAAGCGACTCTACTACTCCAATGTCTCGCCTTCGGGAAGTACGTGCTGGTGACCTACTCCCAGCGTGACCCAAAGAAGGGCGAGACTTAACAAGAAATCCGTGAAGGTGCTACGGGCAAGGTACTACGCACAACGCAGTCGCTCTACGGTGCTGAATGGCTTCCCGGGGAGGATGTGCTGGTGATGCACACCTCCAATAGAGCAGGAGATCAGCTCAGGAAGATCGATCCTCTACGGGACGTAGTACGGTATGGATCGATAAGATCCCAGTGAGAGCTTCGTCATCAGCCCAGACAAGCGTACCATCTACTTCTACGAAGAGGTCAAGGGGACCTGAGAAGGATAAACAGCTTATCCGCCGCCTCTCTCCCGATGACCGTCAGCCAGGAAAGCGCGCGACCGTCAGGAGCTCTATCGCTACGATATCGCCACAGGGTATCTACGAGCCCGTCCTCTACGGACACAGCTCGACCAGCCTCTTCGACATCTCCTCCGATGGGCGACAGCTCTTATTCGGGTCTCCCGGTACGCAGGACTGGCACATAGCCCCTTCGATCAGACGACCGTACTGCGCTACACGCCCGAGACAGGACGCATCGATACGGTCTTCTCAAGCAGTTTGAGATCGCCAGCGCACACTTCATCCCTGGGACGGAGGATGTATTGGTGATGGGGTTCGCCCAATAGCTTCGGGAGGCGTGGGGAATACCTTACCTAATGGGCGTGTGGGCAACGGCTACGAGCATGAGCTCTTCCGCATACACATCCCCACAGGTCACGTCACTCCGCTGACACGCGAGCTTTGACCCCAGCATCGATCAAATAGAGTATCACACCAAGGGTAAGGCCTTCTATCTCTTGGCCAATAATGGCGAGTCGCCAAAGCCTCTATCGCCTCGATGTCAAGACGAATAAGATCACCCAGATCGAGACTAAGGAAGATGTCGTGCGTGGCTTCGGTGTCGCCGACCAGGCAATACCTTCTACTACTTCAGGCAGAGCCTCAACAACGCTGACCGCCTCTATAGCCTTGATGCCTCTGGGAAGAGCAAGCTCGTCTGGGATATATCGGCTGAGAACCTGCGTGGGGTGAAAGTTCACCCCTGGTAAGGGACTTCGTCTATCGCACGCCGATGGCGTGGATATCGACGGATGGTACTACCTGCCCCAACTCGATCCTTCGAAGAAGTACCCGATGGTCGTCTATTACTATGGAGGTACAGATCCCGCTGGATCGCGTCTGAGACGACCTACGACTTGGCAATGTTCGCTGCTCAGGGCTATGTCGCCTATTCGCTCAACCCTCGTGGTACAGTCGGCTATGGGCAGAGCTCGCTGCTGACCACCTGAATGCGTGGGGAACGAAGACGGCAGATGATATCATCGGTGCGGTGAAAGGCCTTTGTCGCTGCACACCCTTCGTTGATGGCAAGAAGATTGGTTGCGCTGGTGCCAGCTGGTGGGCTTTTGATGACGCAGTACCTGCAGACGCGCACCGACCTCTTTGCTGCTGCAGCCAGCCACGCAGGGTATTAGCTCCATCTCCAGCTACTGGGCTGGGCGGCTACTGGGGACTCAGCTACAGCACGGTAGCCTCCGAAGGAAGTTTCCCTTGGAACAACCCGCGACCTCTCACCAAGCACAGCCCACTCTTCAACGCAGACAAGATTCACACGCCCTGCTCCTCCTCCACGGGACAGCGCGACGTGAACGTCCCCCAGCGAAAGTACTGCGCTGTACAATGCGCTGAAGATCCTCGGACGTACGGTCGAGCTCAGTAGAGATCACAGGCGAAGACCACCACATCCTTGAGCCCGAGCGACAAGACCGCTGGATGCAGACCATCCAGGCTTGGTTCGCTAAGCACCTGCAAGGCGAAGAGCCAGTGGTGGGATCACCTCTATCCCAAGACCCCGCTGGATATGTAGCCAGCGGTGCCCCTTACTTGGCACGTGCGCCCCATTGGACTCCTTAGGTCCAATGGGGCACACTTTTTGCTCTACCTCGGAGGTGGGGGCGGGAGGTACTTTAGAGGGCTACTTCTAGCGTTATAAGTAAAGAGACCTCCCCATAACTTTTTATGTATCTTCGCACTATTATGAGCAGTAACAAAGTGTACCAAATCCTTTGGGCAGACGATGAGATCGATCTGCTCAAGCCACATATCCTCTCTTTCTCAAGGACAAGGGCTACGAGGTGACTCCCGTCTTGAGCGGTACCGATGCTATTGATGCGGTCAAGAGTCGGACCTTTGACCTCGTCTTTTGGACGAAAATATGCCCGGGCTTACCGGCTGAGACACCCTACAGCGCATCATGGCTGCGCCCCTTCCTCCCCGTGATCATGGTCACCAAGAGCGAAGAGGAAGACCCGATGAACCAAGCCATCGGAGGGAAAATCGCCGACTACCTCATCAAGCCCGTCAATCCGAATCAGCTCCTGCTGTCGCTGAAGAAGAACCTCCATCAGAGCAGTATCATCAGCGAAGCTACCACGATGAACTACCGCCAGGAGTTCGCTCCAGCTCAGCGCAGATGAGCGACCGCCTCTCTCTGGATGAGTGGAAGGACCTCTACCGCCGTCTGGTGCACTGGGAGCTCGAGCTGGAGCAAGGCGACGCACAGATGCAGGGAGCTCTTAGAGATGCAGAAGGGGAGGCAGGTCGACTCTTCAGCCGCTTCATCAGTCGCAACTATGAGGCTGGATACGTGAGCCAGAGCACGCCCCGTGATGAGCCCCGATCTCTTTAAGAAGAAGGTCTTCCCCTGCTGGATGCTGGGGAGAAAGTCTTCTTCATCCTCGTGACAACTTCCGCTACGACCAGTGGAGTCGGTCAAGTCGATGCTGAGCGAGTTCTACACCTTCGACGAAGAAGACCTTTACCTCTCCATCCTGCCCACAGCCACCCAGTACGCACGCAACGCTATCTTCTCGGGGCTGATGCCGCTGGACATCGCGAAGATGTTCCCCGACCCTGTGGGTCGATGAAGAGAGCGAAGAGGGAAGAACCTCAACGAAGGCCGATGATCCAGACGCTCATCCAGCGTTACCGCAAGAACTATTCCTTCTCCTATAATAAGGTGTATGAAGCACGCTTCGGCGAGCGTCTCTTGGGCAACCTCAACGGACTCCAAGCAGTATCAGCTCAACGTCATCGTGCTTAACTTCGTCGATATGCTCTCCCACGCACGCACCGAGAGCAAGATGATACGCGAGCTGGTCAATACCGAAGCGGCGTACCGCTCGCTGACTAAGAGTTGGTTCCGCCATTCGACGACGTACAACCTCTTCAAGCACATCGCCGAGATGGGCTACCGTGTTATTCTCACCACCGACCACGGCACGATTCGTGTGAAGAACCCCGTGAAGATCATCGGTGACAAGAACACCAACACGAAACCTCCGCTATAAGGTCGGGAAGCACCCTTTCCTACAATCCCAAGGCGGTCTACGAGCCACCGCCAGCGAAGATCGGACTACCACAGTCCAATCTCTCGGATCACTATGTCTTCAGCTATAGTGATGACTTCTTTGCCTACCCCAACAATTACAATTACTACGTGCAGTACTATCGTGATACCTTCCAGCACGGAGGCATTTCCCTCGAGGAGATGCTCATCCCGCTCATCACGATGCAACCCAAACCATAGACGCTGAATGATAGAAAGCATCGTATTAGACCCTCGGTGGCGTACTCTTCCGACTCGATAGGAGGAAGCCCTGCGCCGCTTCGCTGCCCTTGGGGTACCGGACGTCGAGAAGATGCTGGACTCCCTACCTCCAGAGTGGTTACTTCCTACAAGTCGAAGACGGCGCGCATGACGGAACCAGAGTTCCGTGCCGCCCTCAGTTCGCTCGCAGGCCGTACCCTCAGTTATGACGAGGATCGCTCACGCCTACTTCGGCTTCTTGCGCGAGTAGATGCCTACAAGTTCGACTTCATCGATGCCGAACTCTCCGATTACCGCATCTTCATCCCTCTCGAAATACCAACCCCTACGTGATGGACTTCTGCGAGTCGGATCACTTCCTGCCGAGTGGTCCGTCCGCTCTCTTCCTTCTGCGAGAAGAAGTTCGCCTCCTCGTGAGATGGGGTATGGTCAAGCCCAGACCGCCGTATCTTCGAGACGATGCTCCGTGAGGGGAATATGCTCCCCGAGGAAAACGCTCTTCCTCGACGACGGCCCAGCGAATGTCGCTATGGCGCGTGAGTTCGGTATCCACACCTACCAGCCACTCAACGGCGAAGACTGGCGCGAGCCCGTCCGTCAGCTCCCTGAGTGAGCTCAACCAGCACGGATAAGTTTGGCTATCTTTGCACTCAGATAGAAAGTTCATTACTGATACACTTATAGATCATCAACGTATTATGAAGAGAATTGTACTGATCCGTCACGGCGAAAGCGTGTGGAACAAGGAGAACCGCTTCACGGGTTGGACCAACGTCGACCTGTCTGAGAAGGGTGTAGAAGAAGCTAGAAGGCTGGTGCCATCCTCAAGGAGAACGGCTTCCACTGCACGCAGGCTTATCACTTCCCTACCTCAAGCGCGCGATTAAGACCCTCAATCAGATCCTCGATGTGATGGATCTGGACTGGATCCCCGTAGAGAAGAGCTGGCGCCTCAATAGAGAAGCACTATGGAATGCTTCAGGGGCTGAACAAAGGCTGAGACGGCTGAGAAAGTACGGCGATGCTCAGGTCAAGATCTGGCGTCGTAGCTACGATGCACCTCCCACGGCACTCGAGGCCACGGACGAGCGTGCACCACAGGCTGACCCTCGCTACACGGGGGTTGTGCCTGCTACCTCCCTCTGACCGAAGCGCTCTGCCACACGGTCGCTCGTACGCTTCCCTACTGGGAAGACACAGATCTTCCCTTCGCTCATGCAGCACGATGACGTCACTCGTAGCCGCTCACGGTACACAGCCTGCGCGGTATCATCAAAGGTGCTCAAGGGCATCTCCGATGAGGGATATCGTCGAGCTGGAACCTGCCTACGGCTGTTCGCCTTTACGTCTTCGAGTTCGATGATGAGCTGCGTCTCGTCAAGGACTACTTCCTCAGTGATCCCGAAGAGATCAAGAAGCTGATGGAAGCTGTTAGCTAATCAGGTAAGAAGGCTTAAGCCCCTTCCACCCCCACTATTTATTGGAGCGAAGCGCCCCAGATAGCACCTACTATCTGGGGCGCTTACCTATATATAGGTATATTGCAGAGCGTGAATAACTAGCCCATCTATTGCGCTACCTTTGCTCCTGTAGAGAGGTGCTAACCTCTCATTCAAGTAATCACCAACTATATTTCACGCATCGATATGAATACCGAAAGAAATGGGCTGCAGCCCTCCTCCTCGCAGGCCTCACGCTCGGCCTCGCCTCCTGCAACAAGAAGCAAGCTAACGAAGAACCTACGCCTACCCATGTGACACCATCACGAAGGTGAGAGGTCTCCCCTAAGGAGTAGACCTCGGTGGCGAAGTCAACAAGACGAATCTCGAAGAGATTAACTTCAGAGATAGCCGTCCTCGGCTACAGGTAAGTTCACGCAAGCAACCTTAAGGATAATACCATTACCTTCATTGGGGATAAGGCTGGGAGTCACTCTATCTATGAAGTCAAGACAGTGGTCTCTCATGCTCCCAAAATCGGTAGCTATGCCTTTTTGCTCCGAAGGTCGGTACTTATGAGGTTACGGGAAGGAAAGATCTCGGGTCTCGTTAAAGATCAGTTTCTATGTACCAGATATCATCGTAGCTACCACGACTCGATATGGTAAGCCTCTGGGCAGAAGAGCTAACATGGTGCTTACCGCCCTTGGTAAAGCTACAACGAGCTCGACGATTACCTTCGAAGGCACGCTGAAGAAGTAAAGCTCTGCACATCGTTCATCTTTAGCCGAGGTCAAGAGGTCGCATATTGCACCTCTTGACCCTCAGTCTTTATGTGCCGAAGGAGTGGGGCAAGAAGCCAGCGAGGTCGTATCAAGCACTATTGCTCGTGCGAGCCCTTTGCTCCGACGACCACTACTGCTCCGTGCGGCGAGCAGTAGTGGTCGATGCACGAGCTATATTCCTGGCACGCCGTCCTCTATTGCTCCCCGGACCAACCTCCTTTGTGTAGTGGGTCACTACCTGCACGTAGGTTATCCCCACGGTTGCCCCTAAGTGTGCGCTTTTTACTCTGGGTAGCTTCGGGTGGACAACTATGGAGATACTAGCACTACGTACAGGATGCATTTCCGTTTACACCGCCTTATCCTCCAGGGTTATCCTCGCAGAATCCCCATTTTATCCCCAGATAGCTGAGGCTTCCCGTGGAATATCGTACCACCTTTGCTCGTGCTGTGTGGGTTATCCTCAGGGTTATCCCCGAGAGGAGCGTGCAAATCAGTGAGATAACGGGTAGGAGAAGGTCGTCCTGTTCTCTCCGTGAGGGCAGGAGAAAGAGGGGGAATAGTTGTATTTTTGTGTCAAAGAAATACAGCATCATTGCTCTATACAAACAAGCTACTTCAATGAAGCCCCACGAACACGAGCACGAACACGATGATGTGTGCGCGCACGAACACTGCCACGGCGATAGCCACAGCCACGACCATCACCACGCTCATTGTCACGGGACACAGCCATAGCCACGGGCACCATCATCACCACCACCACCATCACGCTGAGGGGAATATCCTCGTGGCCTTCCTGCTCAACCTTTCTTCGCTATCATCGAGCTCTTCGGTGGACTCTATACGGGGAGCGTCGCCATCCTCTCCGACTCCCTCCACGACCTCGGAGACTCTTGCTCCCTCGGGTGGCGTGGTATCTGGAGCGTCTGTCGAAGAAGGGGACGTGATAGCCACTTCAGCTACGGCTACAAGCGGTTTTCACTCCTCGGCTCGCCTCTTCATCTCCACCATCCTCTTGGTGGGCTCCATCTTGTCATCACGGAGTCCGTCGAGCGTCTCATCACGCCTACTGCCCCACCTCGCGCAGGGGGATGCTCCTCTTTAGCGGTCTTCGGGCTCTTGATCAATGGCTTCGCCGCCTGGCGTATGAGCGAGGGGCTTCGCTCAACGAGCGCTCGATGCGTCTGCACTTGATGGAGGATGTATTGGGCTGGATAGCGGTGCTCGTGGTGAGTATCGTGATGTACTTCTTCCCTCGTTCAAGGTCCTTGACCCACTGCTCTCCTTAGGGATTACAGCGTGGATACTCTACAACGTCTACTTCGCTCTGCGTGACAACTTCCGCATCCTCCTTCAGGGGCGTGCCCGAAGGTGTCGACCAAGAAGCCTTCTGCGAAGAAGTGCGCGCCCTCTCGGGCGTCCTTGACCTGCACGACCTGCATATATGGACACTCAATGGGGAGCAGCACATCGCCTCCCTGCACATCGTCTATGACTGCGCTGGGCTACCAGCCCCGAAGCCTTAGCCGACCTCAAGAAGTCCGTGCGCGAAGTAGCACGCCGCTATCAGCTCGACCACCCTGACCATCGAGCTCGACCCTCGTGGCTGCAGCTGTGGGATGGAGCACTGTTAGTCCATGCGCTCCTTGCCCAGTCCTTCGACCAACTCATATCTTTCCGCCTATTCTATTTGATGAAGATAAGAAGCCTCCTGCTCGGTGCCCTGTGCACCCTCTCCACCTCTCTCCCTCTGGGGACAAGAGCCTGTACGCCGTCCCTATGACCCCTATCAGGTGCGCGAAGTCACCGAAGTACCCGATGAAATCAAGATGGTACGTGGTGACAAGCTCAAAGGCCTATAAGCTCATCCCGGACGTGGCACGTGCCGTACGCGTCGAGATGCCCGACACGCTGACGCACTATACCTTCGAGTACATCTCCCCGAATATCGCTCCCTCAGTGTCTCCTATCTGGGGAATACGAATAGTGTCTGGCAGGCGAAGCTCTTCTTCGATCGCCCACGCCGGTGAGTGACTTCTTCTACCTCGATGGCTACGACCGAATGCTCTACACGCCTGATGCGGTGCGCTTCTACGATACGAAGAGCCCTTCACCTACATACGCTACCATAAGAACTTCAAGACCAACGAGAGCGAAGACGTCATCTCGGGGGACTTCGGTGTGAACCTCGGCAAGCAACTCAATGTGAGGCAAACTTCGACTACGTCTATGCCAGTGGCTTCTATACGGCGGCACGCAGCAGGGATGCACGCTACCGCCTCTTCACCTCCTACCGCAGTGACCGCTACGAGCTCTTCGCCCACATCGCCAACGACTACTACAAGCAGGAGGGAGAATGGCGGCATCACCAATGCCGACTACATCTACAATCCCGAGCGCTATACCAATAGCCGCACACGTATCGGATCGCGTGACGTACCTGTGCGCATCCGCTCAGGCGAACTAACGAACCGCATCCGCTCGGGGACACGCCTTCTTAGCGCAGTCCTACCGCTTGGGCTCCTACCGCACCACGAAGCGCAAGCAGCCCCTCGCAGAGGAAGGGCTTGGCGCAGCGCACGAGCTCCAGAGCTTAGACTCGACCTACTTCGTCCCTGTGGGGAGCATCTCTCTGACGAGCTACTACAACAAGCAGAGCCGCCGCTCTTCTCTCACCAGCAGAGCGAGCAGTGGGCGACCCTCTTCGGCACGCCAGCGGTGACGCATAGCCGCACGAAGCCGATGGCTCGACTACGACCCACACCCTACCCAACGATACGGCACAGCTCGTCACCCTGCAAAATACCGTGGCACTCACCCTGCACGAGGGCTTCCGTCCTTGGGTGAAGTTCGGACTCTCGGCCTACCTCCGTCAGGAGAATCGCTGGGCTTCACTTCCCGACCGCACGAGCGAACGCTACACACGTACCGCCCTTAGCTCCACCTTCATCGGTGGGCTTATCGAGCGACGTGAAGGGACGGGGCTGAACTTCTCCGCACGTGGAGAATTGGGTGTCTTGGGCGCAGACCTCGGATGCCTTCAAGATGGAGGGGATATCCGTACGGCCTTCAGCCTCTTCCGCAAGCAGTTCGCTCTCGAGGCGGATGCCTACATCGACAATGCACGTCCGTCCCACTTCGCCGCACATCACCACGGCACCTACGGCTGGTGGGATAAGTCGCTGAACTTCACCCGTCGCGTAGAGCTCGGTGGCCGTGTCCACTTAGCTTCGTGGGTGCGACCCTCGAAGCCCGTACAGCGAGCCTGCAGAACTACCTCTACTTTGATAGCAAGGGCGAGACGCAGCAGCACCCCTGACCTCCTGCAGGTGCTCTCCTGCGCGCCCGACAGATGGGCTCCTACGGCGTGCTGAACTGGGATGTCGAGGCCGCCTTCCAGCAGTCGACGGCTCCCTCCGTCCTTCCTCTGCCTACCCTCACGGCTGCGAGCGACCCTATATCTGCGCTTCCTCTTGGCGAAGGTCTTGCGCGTAGACCCTTGGCGTGAAAGGCTATTGGCACACCGCCTACCACGCACCTTACTACACGCCCACCGACCAGCAGTTTGCCCTGCAGTCCGAGGGGCACTGTCGAGGGACAAGCTCCCCTGCTCATCGCTTATGCGAACTTCCGTCTCAAGCGCGCACGCTTCTTCCTCCAGATGTACAATGTCGGTGAAGCCTTGATGACCAACGAGCGTCTCTCGCTGTACAAGTATCCCCTACAACCCGATGCACCTCTCCGCTGGGGTCGTCGTCGACCTCAATAACTAACCTCCACGCTATGGCGAAGCTCCGCATCAACACCCGCCTGGCGGTCTACATTCTCCTGCTCGTTACCGCTCTGGGCTACTCGTTTACCTGCGTCACCGGTCAAAGCGCGGTGCAAGTGCGCCCTTCCTACTGGTCGAGCGTGACTACCCTGAGATACGCCGTGAGGGACGCTTCGCCTGCTGGCTGCCTATGGTAGTGGAGGAGAAGTGCAGGGCGGACAACTCACTGGGGCTGCTCTCATGAGCTCGCCAAGCAACTGGAGCGAAAAAGTAGGGCATGTGTCGAAGTTATCTTAGAGAACCGCTGGGATGAAGCCCTGCCTCCTAAGCTCTGGGGCGGCCGACCTCATTGCACGCCCGATGACGCACACCTCTTCAGTCGATACGACGCGCTATATGCTCTTTGCCGAGAAGACCTCTGGACCGATTTATCTCGTCCAGAGACGTGCCGACAGTGCGCACCGCATCACACGCCAAGTACAGCTGGCAGGTCGCTCCCTCACTCTGCCGAAGTCCTCGCCGCTCACCCTCTTCATCGAGCATCTCGGCGAAGAAATCGGCGACAGTCTCAGCATCCACATCGACACGCTCTATGCGACCGAACAGCTCGCTATGCAGGTCGCAGCTGGGAAAATACCCTATACCGTCTGCACTTCGGAGGAAGCAACACGCTTGTCAAAGCTCCTACCTACGCTGGACTGCACCCTACCGCTGAGCTATTCGGTGCGGACGGCATGGCTGAGCGTCGCACCTCACCTGCCCTGCGTGACAGCCTCATCGCCTGGGGGCGTGACTCGATAAGTCGCTACCTCTACCTACAAGGCGCAGACCCCTTTGCTCAATGGTGAGCAAAGGGGTCTGCCTACTATTCTGAAGAGAGGGGCGGACTCGGTCCAAATACAGCTCTTCGGGATAGCCTACGGCCTCGAGGTAGAGGGCGTGACCAGGGGAGCGGACGAACCGGCACGGCTCTCGGTCTTTTGCCTCGACGACGGCAGCAAAGTCCTCGACGAGAGCTTGCCTTGCCGACTTGGAAGAGCGTACCCGACGACAGCACGCACCATATTGCGTAGGAAGCGGTCGGCGGTGATGGTGAAGATCCACTGCCCTTCCTCAGCTCCTGGCTGCCAGTAGGCTTCGGTGACACGGCAGTTATTCGTCTTGACATCGGTGTGGAGCTTGCTGAAGCTCGTGAAGTCGGTGATGTCAGAGCTGCTTCGCCGCTACGTTCATCCGCTCGAAGTCCAGCGGAAAGTGCAGGCGCAGCATACGTGCTTCTTGGAAGGGATCCTTGCGCAGCGTCACATAGTAGCGGTAGGTGCGCGAGGTGGCACTGAAGCGTGCGTGTGCCTCTTCCTTCACGGGACGAAGGTGGTGCAGTGCGATGTCGTGGGGAAGGTAGCGGTCGGTGCGGAAGAGCAGCTCACGTGCTGCCTCCAGCTCCATCGGCAGATCAACGTGTGCGACCATACCACGAGCGTGGACGCCAGCATCGGTACGCCCTGCGCCGACAATAGCTACTGGGGTCGTGGAGCGAGAGACGAGCGTCAGAGCCTTCTCGATGGTCTCTTGGACGGTAGGGAGCATCGGGCTGCGTCTGCCAGCCGCTGTAGTTCGTCCTGTCATAGCTCAGAGAGATGAAAGTAGCGCATCTACGGCTTAGCTCTTCGTCTTCTTAGCACGGGGAGCAGCCTTGCGTGCCGTGCCCTTGCGTGGGCTCTTCGCTGGAGCTTCGGCGATGAGCTTCATACAGTCCTCATAGCTCAGTGCCGTGGGGTCGCTGTCCTTGGGGAGCTTGTAGTTATCGCTCTTGATACTTGAGGTAAGGCCCGAAGCGACCGGTACGAATGGAGAGCTCGGCATCTTCGGCGAAGGTCTTCAGCAGGCTCTTCTCTTCGCTCTCACGCTTCTCTTGGATGATGGCGATGGCTTGCTCCTCAGTGCAGGAGAGAGGTCGGTGTCTTTGCAGGCTGTGGAACTTGCCAGCGTGGCGGACGTAAGGGGCCGAAGCGACCGATAGCGACGGTCATCACTTCACCCTTCGTACTCACCGATGCTCTTCGGTAGATCGAAAGAGGCAAGGGCTTCTTCGAGGGTAATGGTCTCGATGGACTGCCCTTCTGCGAGGGAGGCAAAGCGGGGCTTCTCGCTGTCGTCAGCCGTGCCGAGCTGCGCCATAGGGGCCGTAGCGGCCGACACTGACGGCTACCTGCAAGCCCGGTAGAAGGCTGTACACCGAGGATGCGCTGACCGATGCGCTGGGCAGAGCGTTCGTTGGTGGCGCGCTCTACTCGGGATGGAAGTCCTGATAGAAGCCTCCGATGGCACCCTGACCAAGCGGTCTTCCCTTCGGCGATCGTATCAAATTCCTCTTCAATGCGTGCCGTGAAGTTATAGTCTACGATATTGGGGAACTGCTCCACGAGGAAGTCATTGACCACAATACCAATGTCTGTCGGCAGGAGCTTTCCCTTGTCGGCACCGTAGACTTCGCTCTTGACGGTGCGCTGTACTGCACTTCCTTCGAGGGTGAGGACGGTGTAGTTGCGGCGCTGACCTTCACGGTCGGTGCGCTCGACATAGCCACGATTCTGGATGGTCTGGATGGTCGGTGCGTAGGTCGAAGGGCGACCGATGCCGAGTTCTTCCATCTTGCTGACCATAGAAGCCTCGGTATGGCGAGGCGGGACGCTGGGTGAATCGTTCTTCGCCCGTCAAGGTATCGAGCGTGAGCTTCGTGCTCCTTGACGGCTGGTAGGAGCTTCGTGACTTCGCCTCCGTTGCCTTCTTCGCCCGTGGACTCCATATGAGACATCGAGGAAGCCACGGAAGGTGATGACCTCTCCTTGGGCGGTGAAGGCGTAGTCTGCTACCAGCGACAGGGATGGAGACGGTGGTGCGCTCGATCTCTGCATCTGCCATCTGCGAGGCGAGGGTGCGCTTACGGATCAGGTCATAGAGTCGCTGCTCCTGCGGTGTGCCGTCGATATGCTCGCGGTCGACATAGGTGGGGACGAATAGCTTCGTGCGCCTCTTGTGCTCCCTTGCTCTTGGTCTCGAGCGGCGAGGGCTGGTGGTATTCCTTCCCTGGGTGCTTCTCTATCTGTCGGGCTGTGCGCTGAGGGCTTGCGTGGAGGGTTGACCGAGGGTCGGTACGCATGTAGGGTGATATGTCCCCGACTCATAGAGGGACTGCGCCAGGCGCATCGTCTGCGAGACGGAGTAGCCGAGCTGTGTGCAGCTTCCTGCTGGAGGGTCGAGGTGGTGAAGGGGGCTGCTGGCGAGCGGCGAGCAGCACGGCGCGTAATCGCACCGATGGTGAAGGCGGTCGAAGCGCAGCGCATCATCAGTCGCCTCCGCCTCTGCTTCAGTAGCGAAGCGGTGGTTGAAGTTCGGTCACGGACGTTCACCCGAGGGGAAGGAGGAAGGCAGCTTGGAGGCGGTAAGAAGATTGGGAGTACGAAGGAGATAATCTCACGCTCGCGGTCGACGATGAGGGCGAACAGCGACGCTCTGCACGCGCCCAGCTGAGAGCGAGGGGCGGATGCGCTTCCAGAGTACAGGGAGGCTCGAAGCCTACAATTCGGTCGAGGACACGGCGTGCCTGCTGTGCGTCGACAAGATTCATATTGACCTCCGCGGATGCTCGAGGGGCATGGAGGAAGGCTTCGGCGGTGATTTCGTGGAAGACGATACGGCGGGTCTTCTCGGGCTGAGCTCGAGGGCTTCGCTCAGATGCCAAGCGATGGCTTCTCCTTCGCGGTCTTCATCGGAAGCGAGGTAGACGAGGTTGGCCTTTCTTAGCTGCGGCCTTGAGTTCGCGCACGAGGCTCTTTGTCCTCGGTGATGACGTACTCGGGGGCGGAACTGATCCTCGACATCCACACTGAAGGAATGCTGCTTGAGGTCGCGCACGTGACCGGCGCTAGCCATGACCTTATAGTCGTTCAGTTGGTGCTTTTGAGAAAGCCAGAGATGAGCTCCGCCTTCTTGGGGAGACTCTACTATAACTAAATTCATCTACGATTACCCTATCTCTTCTACATTAATATGGTGTGTGGGCAAGGCACGCCCGATGCAAAGGTAGCAAAAAACTCCCCTGTAGGAATGCCCTAAAACAAAATGAGATGCGAGAGGAGAACCTCAGCACAGCTCCCCTCCTTAGCGACAGGTGTCTGCGACCACTACTGCTGGGCGAGCAAAGCAGTAGTGCATGAGGGTATCGACCAATAGTGCCCACTCTGCCGACGACTACTGGTCGTCCCTCTCACCAATAGTGGTCGTCGCTACCCCACCAAGATGGAGAAGAGGCGGTCTTGCACTCAAGCAGAGCAGGGCACATCGGAAGATGACGAAGCCAAGTATCCAAAAGAGCGCACTTTCCTCTCACTATAAGCAAGTACTCAGATTTTGATGCGGAAGCCTGTTTTTAAGGCGAAATTCTTTTGTCCTGTCACATATTCTTTGTATGTTAGCAGGAGATAAAAGTCATCTTGTATGAGAAGGATATTTTTCATCATAGGGCTACTTCCGTTTCTCTTAACAAAAGCCTCGGCGTTACAAGGGAATAGCTTCAAGCTGGACATTGGCTTGTTTGGCTATGACGATTTATGCCATAAAGACTTTGCAGTAGTGTCAGACTCTCTGGTTATTGACTTGACCAGCACAGATACATTGACAGAAGAAAGCAAGTCGTTGCCAGAAGTGGTTGTTCAAAGCAAAATGGCTGTATAGAGAAAAGATGGGAATGCTGTCATTAATGTTTGCACAAATGACGCATGCCAAAGATTTACAGACCAGCCAACTGCTACAGCGTCTCCCTGGCGTAACAAAAAGAAGAACGATGGCTATTTGCTGAATGGTAAACCTGCTGCAATCTATATAAATGGTGTGCGGCAGAACATTTCTACAAGTTCTATGCAAAGCATTCCTATCGAACCTGCCTGCAGAAGCATTGTCTACAATTGAGCTTGTAGGCTTCAACACAGGAACGTATTCTGCTACTACCGATGGTGTGATTCGCATCAATATGCGAGCGAACATGCCCTTTGGGTTATTCTTTTTCAGCCTATATGTTTTTAGTTCCTTCCTGCCTGAGGGTGTACGCAATGCAGGAGGTAACGTTTTCTACATGACAAAGCTGAACCGAATATTGACTTACCACACCCTATCCTATGCTAACAATAGGATTCGTTTGCGACAGTCTGACAGTCTCTTATTGCATGGTGTGCGTTTGTTAAAGTAATGAACGAAGGCGAGATGGGCGTTCGCATGTACTGACTTACCAAGGCGCATTGAGCTACGAACTTAACCAACAGCGTAAGCTCCTACTCAATACTTTTGTATATAACGACTAGAGGGCAGCCTGAAGCACAATGGCATTCTAATTCACGTTATGGGAGAGAGGTGAGCAGTGGGACGCAGTGATTTTGTATAATTTGTCGTTGGCTTATCAGATACCTGCTGCTGCGCGTACTTTTCATGGTACTATTGCCTATGCTTTTTCCTATGGGAGCGAACACACTAATACTAGATTCTACAATGAGCAAGAACGGCTCTATGAAGATGTGCAGTCGAACATGGAGGGATGGATGCATACGCTCAATGCCGACATTTCTTCTTACGTTGGTGAGCAATGGCTGTTTACCTATGGACTGCAAGTAGACCATAATAGTGTGTGGAATAAGGTCGCATATGCTAATCAGCAGCTGCAACCTACCGCTGTGCCTTCCTTTACGGGGGCAGAACTTCTGCCTGCTTGCTACCTCAAGCCCGATATCGCTATAATTCAGCTCTAGCCCTACGTGTGGGGCTTCGCCTAGAACACACTGCCTATCAGTATGCGTATAGCCATACTCCAACGCTAACTCATCGCTCTACACTAATCTCTTTCCTACGGTGCTACTCTATTACGACCGCCCGAACTGATGGCTTAGTGCTAGGGACTCACCTCACGCATTAGCCGTCCGAAGTACAGCTGGATGCTACCAGGTGTTCGTGTAGTGAACGATTTTCTCTTTTGAAGGGCATCCCGAGATTCAGCCCTCACAAATTTATGCACTAGTAGCGCGGAATACGCTCTTTCAATATGCGCAGCTCAACCTCAGCTATGTCAAGTTCACCATTTTCGTAGGAAGCAGCTATCGGTCAGAGGGCAAGCGGCTGGTTGAATCGATGGATAATATAGCAAAGCGCAGTTTCTTTGCTAGCTAATGTTGTATTGCCTTTTGCCTTGATGCAAAAGAAGCTAACTGGACAGCTGCAAGCTAACGTGGATTACAGCCAGTCTATCTGATTTCACGTCACAATATCAAGCACCCTCGGTCGTGCGCCTCGCTATTGGACACACTCTTATAGTGCTTCCTTAGAATACACCCCTAACAATCGCTTCTCTTGCTACCTGCAAGGTGAATTACTTCCCAGCAGAATACATTGTTTTCGTCTTCCTCTATCCAATTCGCTAGGAAGCATGGAACTCAATTATTCATTGCTCAAGGAGCGTAATCTCGTGCTCTCATTGAGTACCTACAATATCTTCTCGCTCCCCTATTCTAAGGTGCATTTCTTCCTTGACAATAGTTTTCATACAACGAACTACAGCACAGAGCCCTATATCCAAATCTCCATGAAACTCCGTCTCAATAAAGGGCAACACGTTGTTGATGAATACCGCTCTTATACCCCAGTATCGTCATCACGCCTGCAATAAAGACAGGGCTTCCCATTCAGGGGATAGATACGTGCTTTTTCGTACATTTGCGTCGACTTTTGCAGAGGCAGAGCATCGCTTGGTGCCCGCTAGCTGGGTCACAAGTCATGTGCTATGCGCCAGCAGAAGCACTCGTGTGTAATTCATAGTAAGTTTAACAAATGGAAAATTTGAAAGAGATCAAGCCCATCCAGGACTTCAACTGGGATGAGTTTGAGCAGGGAGAGGTAGCGTGCTCTGCTTCTCGTCAGGAGCAGGAAGCCGCGTATGATGGCACCCTGAGCAACGTTAAGGATCAGGAAATCGTCATCGGTACGGTTACCAAGATTGGTAAGCGTGAGTACTCGTCAACATCGGCTTCAAGAGCGAAGGTGCAATCAACTCGGCTGAGTTCCGCTACAATCCTGAGCTCCAGGAAGGCGACAAGGTCGAAGTATTCATCGAATCACAAGAAGACAGAAGGGACAGCTCGTCCTCTCACACCGTCTGGCTCGTGTGGCTCGCTCGTGGGATCGCATCAACGAAGCCCTCGAAAAGGATGAAGTGGTACGTGGCTACGTCAAGTGCCGCACCAAGGTGGTATGATCGTCGATATCTTCGGTATCGAAGCCTTCCTCCCTGGTTCGCAGATCGATGTCCGTCCTATCCGCGACTACGATGCTTATGTAGACAAGACGATGGAGTTCAAGATCGTCAAGATCAACCAGGAGTTCAAGAACGTCGTCGTATCGCATAAAAGATCCTCATCGAAGCCGAACTCGAAGCTCAGAAGGCTGGGGATCATCAGTAGCTCGAAAAGGGTCAGATCCTCGAAGGGGTCGTCAAGACATCACCTCTTACGGTGCCTTCATCGACCTCGGTGGTATCGATGGGCTTGTCCACATCACCGACCTCTCTTGGGGCCGTGTATCGCACCCCAGCAGTGGTTAGCCTCGATGAGAAGCTCAACGTCGTTATCCTCGAGTTCGACGAAGCTAAGAAGCGCATCGCTCTTGGTATCAAGCAGCTCCAGCCACATCCTTGGAGATAGCCTCGACGCTAACCTCAAGGTCGGTGACAAGATCAAGGGTAAGGTCGTTGTCCTGGCTGACTACGGTGCATTCATCGAAGTGGCTCCTGGCGTAGAAGGTCTCGTCCACATCTCCGAAATGTCTTGGACGCAGCACGTCCGCTCGGCTCAGGAACTCCCTGAAGGTAGGCAGACGAAGTCGAAGCTGTCATCCTCTCGCTCGACCGCGAAGAGGCGCAAAGATGAGCCTCGGGCCTCAAGCAGCTCAAGGAAGATCCATGGGAAAACATCGACAAGCGCTTCCCCATCGGCTCTACGCCACACGGCTAAGGTCCACAACTTCACGAACTTCGGTGTCTTCGTAGAAATCGAAGAAGGTATCGATGGTCTTGACGCATCTCCGACCTCTCTTGGACGAAGAAGATCAAGCACCCCAATGAGTTCACTGAAGTAGGTGCACCTATGGGAAATCGTGGTCCCTCGAGATCGACAAGGAAAACCGTCGCCTCTCGCTCGGTCACAAAGCAGCTCGAAGAGAACCCATGGAACGCCTTCGAAGCTGACTACCGTGTAGGTACGATCCACGAAGGTACGATCCGCGAATTTGTTGAGAAGGGTGCTGTCGCTTTGCCCTCCCCGAAGGTATCTGAAGCATTCGCTACGCCCTAAGCACCTCGTCAAGGCTGACGGTACGCAGGCTGCTAAGGGTGAAACTGCCCTTCAAGGTCATCGAGTTCAACAAGGATTCTCGCCGCATCATCGTCTCGCACAGCCGCACCTTCGAAGACGAAGCTAAGGCTGAAGCTCGTGCTAGCGAACGTGCTGAGCGTGCTGAGCGTCAGGCTCGCAACCAGGATGCCGCTGCGCCGTCGCTGCTACCAATGCTGCTACGGAGAAGGCTACCCTCGGTGACCTCGACGCACTGGCTGCCCTCAAGGAAAAGCTCTCCAAGAGACACGCCGCATAGCCTACCCCGAGTAGCTACGATAGTCAGCAGCCCCATCTTCCTCAGGAAGGTGGGGCCGCTTCTTTGTGCTTAGAACAAGGAGGATAATCCGCCCGTGAGCTACTTCGTGTAGCTCAGGCGAGCAAATACAGGATAGTGGTCAGAGGGCGCACGGCGCACGTAGCTCTTGAGGCGCACTTCGGCTGGAGCTTGATTACTCCCCTGCTCCGTGGCATCCTCGCGCTCTGTCCAGTAGCTATCGGTACGCACGGCATAGCGCGTGACACGGAAGGCAGGCGAGACGAAGATATGATCAATACGGCTCGGGGTCTTGAGCTCCGTGTCGAAGGCGTTGAATGTCCCATTGCGTGCCAGCCTGCGCTCAGCGATGGCATACGAATCACGAAGGAGCGAGGACGAAGTGAGGAGCGTATAGATCTCGTCATTTTGGTCAACGTTGAAGTCCCCCGTGAGGGATGACGGCTGCTCCCTTCGGAGCAAGACTACGAATGCGACTGGAGGACGAGGCGTGCCGATTCGGTACGCGCCTTGCGCCCCACATGGTCGAGATGGAGGTTGAAGAAATAGAGTCGGCGGTGCGTCTTTCGATCTTCAAACTCGCCCCACGTGCAGATGCGGATGCAGGCAGCATCCCAGCCGAGGGCGGGGCGGTCAGGAGTTTCGCTGAGCCAGAAGTTGCCCGAGCGCACCTTCTTCAGCCGGGCTTTGTGGTAGAAGATAGGGAGCTCCCCTTCTTCATGCCCATCATCACGGCCGATGCCGATGTAGTCATATTCGGGGAGTCCCTTCAAGAGGTCGTGGATCTGCCCGACTTTTTGCCTCCCTGCGTCCCGAAGATATCGGGGCTTTCGTAGAGCGAGTAGTTCGCAGATGACGGGGCAGCGTTGTCCCCAGCCATTGCCGTGCTGGGTATCGGCTTCATTCTGATAGCGGACGTCGGTACGTCCCCACCAGCAGGCTCTGCGCCTGCACGCTGACGACAGCGAAGAGGCCAAGAGCAAGGGTAAAGAGTCGCTTCATAATACGGGTTAGTTCAAAGAGGTGAATATGTATTGGTACAAATATACGCCATTCAGCAGACTGCACTTCGGTAAGGCGTTAAGACTGAAGGCGAAGGGCATTTACTTGTATAAATGACACGCCCAAAGGTCGCCAACAACGACGCGAGTGCTGTATGATACAATGGTCTCCTATAGGTCGCCGTGTAAGTACCCTCCCAAAATTGCACTTCGATATATACATATATTTGTATGTATGTTCTCTTGGCCTAACTCAAGACATCATCCAACTCCCCCACCCCACTCTCACGATCAACCCACGATAGAATAGAGGAGTCATCATACAAACTACCACAGAAGATCAGCCAACATCATGAACCAATTAGCGACCACTGGGAGCATCCTGCTAGGGGCTTTGTCTCACATATCCTTAGTCTGCTTGTCGCAAGGATTATCAACTCGAAGCCCTACTTAGCATCGTCACTGGTGTAAGTGGCACTCTTCTCCGATATGCTTAGGGCTACTGCAAGGAAAGCTAAGAACTGGCTCTTTCGAACGCACCCCACGACCTGAATCATAGCATCAAGAGACTCTTCGTCTCCTCGATTGATGATGCCCTCAGCAACATACACATCTTATACGAGGAAAGTAGCCTCACTTCTCAGGAAAACGGAGGCTAAACAGAGCCTTCAATAGCTGAAGCAAGCACTTCACTCCAAGGCCGAGGACATCATCAAATCAGCCTCATCGATGGACCTTCACATCAATAACTCACACATTCAGGCTATGCAGACTCCTCGATCACGAGCTACCTTCTTCGCGAGTTAGAGGGCTGTGACCTGCCGCCTAGCTCACGCTCGTTCATCGCCCAGCACCACCCGACGCAGATCCAGCTGTGCTTTTGGTGAAGGGCTGGAAGTCACCGGCTAACCACGAGGCGTGGGTAGCCTACCAGAGATTGATGTCGGATGAGCTGCGTGATCTTCTCCAGGGGCTACAGGCTGAGCAACGAGAGATAAGAGAGGATCTCAGGATCTGAAGTTGGGCCAGGGGCTCGACCCCGAGCAGATGAAGGAGCTACGTAGGCTGGGAGATCTGCTATCCGATCCGAAGCAGTTCGAGCCCATCTGAATGAATCCTTAGGGCTGTCGCTGGGGAAACTCGAGGAGTTAGCGAATCGCTTGATCCAGATCACGACCGAGACTCACCACACGGTCCAAGAGCTCAAGCTACTCCAGCAGGAGCAGACCAAGCGAATCAAGCGAGCCCAATACCTCATGGGCACAGTGATCCTTCTGTGCTTGATAGCTGTGGGAGCTATGACGATAGCGATTCTTCATGCCCCTTCAACCAAACGATCCAGATACATGGCTGGCGTGGCAAGACCCATATCCCATTACGAGATCTGGGAGTATCACACTCTCCACAGGAGGGAAAAACCTATCGAGGGAGAGATAGATAGCCAGGGCAAGTCCTCATAGCCGATCTACCCCATAGCTCCTCTGGAGAGCCAGCGCGTATACAGATAGAGGATACTGAGGGATTACCTTACTTCTGTCGAGATAGCATCGTACAGTTACATCGAGAGAGACCCTCTATATCGCTGTTGGGCTGGTGAGGGATTGACCGAGCTACGGGAATTATCAAGGATGAAGTAACCCAAGAGCCCATCCCTCACGCAGTCGTACGCATAGCAGGGGTAGAGACACAGACCAACGAACGAGGCGAGTTCACTCTTCCTATTCCTACGGCAAGGCAAGCTGAAGAGCAAGAAATAGAAGTACCCAAGCGGGATATCAAAGCTATCGAGCTACCTATACTATGATCGGAGGCAAAGCGATCCGTCTCTTCCTATCGCCCCGATAATTATTCGACTGGACACATAAGCAACAAAAGGCCCTATGCCACAGCGTCTACTCCTTTCCTCCTCCTTCTTTCCCCCACCTCCTCACGGCACAGCAGATCCCCTCAAGGGAGTCGTCACCGTGCAGAACAGCCGTGTCAGCACGGGAAAGACCGAGTACGTCCCAGAGGTCAGCATCAACCATCCGAAGGCGAGCCTACGGCAACGAGATAGCCACGGAGAATTCATCCTCCAGATCATTGGGCTCCAGCGAGGCGTCCAGACCACCATTGAGGTGGAAGCCTACGGGAAAATACCAGAGATTATATCATCGTAGATGATCGCTTGATACGCGATGTCACTGTGGGTCGATTGACCCAGTCGCTATATGTGCAGGATAAGAAAGTACTGGAGGAGCGAGAGAAGAGGCTCATCGCCGTGACCGTGAAGAAGCAGAATGAAATCCGTGAGCGGAAGATAGCTGAGCTGAATAAGCGCATCAGTGCCTTAGAGGCGGCTAGATGACTACACGAACGAACAGTACCAGCGAAGTATCGATAGCCCTCAAGCTACTCGCCGAAGATAAGCTCAACGCACTCAAGCGAATCCGTGAGTATGCGAAGAGTATGGTTCTCATCAATCTGGATGAGGGCGGATAGCATCTACAGCCGTGCCTACCGATTCTTCGAGCAGGGGAGCTGGACAGCGTAGCCAGCTACCTCAAGCGACACATTGACTTTGAGCAGGAGAGCAAGTGCATCCAAAAAGCAGCTACAAGAAGCCCAAGAGAAGAGAGAGGCTGGCTCAGAGTCTTCAGGAGCAAGCTGAGCGTCAGCTAGCTCAATGCGGAGCAGGCCAAGGAGCAGTTGCTAAGAAGCTCACACCTCGCGCCAAGGCCTGCTGTGAACTCTACCAGTATGCCCAAGCCTCGCAGTCTACGAGCGAGGCCCTCACTGTAGCACTGAATAACCCCGAGTTATTATACACACTATGCCTCCTATCTATCTACGATACACGAATACGAAAAGTCGAACACATACTACTGCGTGTGCTTGAGATACAAGAGCTATTAGCCAAAGAGAATCCGAAGGCATTTAGATATGGCCTGGCAGAACATACTAAACAGCTTAGGTTTTAACTACAACGACCTAACGGAATATCAAAAAGGCGAACACATACACATGCAGGCGCTTGAGATACAAGAGCTATTAGCCAAAGAGAATCCGAAGGCGTTTAGACCGGATCTGGCTACCATACTAAACAACTTAGGCGCTAACTGCGACGACCTAACGGAATATCAAAAGGCGAACGCATACTTCCTACGGGCGCTTGAGATAGGAGAGCTATTAGCCAAAGAGGATCCTAAGGCGTTTAGACCTCGACCCGCCCACCACACTAAACAATTTAGGGCGTAACTACATCGCCCTAACGGAATATCAAAAGGCGAACACATACCTCTTTGCGGGCGCTTGAGATACAAGAGCTATTAGCCAAAGAGGATCCTAAGGCGTTTAGACCTGTCCCGCCACCATACTAAAACAACTTAGGTGCTAACTTCACGACCTGAAGGAATATGAAAAGGCAAGCACATACTACCTGCGGGCACTTGAGATACGAGAGCTATTAGCCAAAGAGAACTGAAGGCTTGTAGACCCGACCTAGCGAGTCACACTAAACAACTTAGGGTATAACTACAACTACCTAACGGAATATGAAAAAGGCGAACACATACCTCCTGAGGGCGCTTAAAAATACAAGAGCTATTAGCAAAAGAGAACCCTAAGGGTTTAGACCTGATCTGGCAGGCATACTAAACAACTTAGGGCATAACTGCAAAGACCTAAAGGAATATGAAAAGGCGAACGCCTACCTCCTGAAGGCGCTTGAGATACGAGAGCTATTAGTCAAAGAGAACCCTAAGGTATTTAGACCAGACCTGGCGAACGTACTAAGCCACCCAGGCATTAACTACAACGACCTAAAGGAATATGAAAAAGGCGAACGCCTACCTCCTGCAGGCGCTTGAGATACAAGAGCTATTAGCCAAAGAGAACCCTAAGGTATTTAGATCAGACTCTGGCGAACATACTAAGCTACTTTAGGGCGTTAACTACAACGCCCTAAAGGAATATAAAAAGTCGAACACATACTACCTGCGGGCGATTGAGATAGGAGAGCTATTAGCCAAAGAGAATCCGAAGGCATTTAGACCTATCCTAGCGGTCATACTATATAGTTTGGGTAATAACTACAACGCCCTAAAGGATTATGAGAAGGCGAACACATACTACCTGCGGACGATTGAGATAGGAGAGCTATTAGCCAAAGAGAACTGAAGACATTTAGACCTCATCCTAGCGGTCATACTATATAGTTTGGGTAATAACTACAACACCCTAAAAGGATTATGAGAAGGCCGAAAGGTATCTCCAGCGTGCCCGCGAAGTACGCGAATCTATAAGCAGTAATTCTCTAAAACACAGTCCATGATGACCTCCCTCCCTACTCATTCTATCAGCCATCCCTACACGTATGAAAAGACACCTCTACCCATACCTCTTTCTCCTCCTCTTAACTCTCGGACTATCAGCTTGTAGTAACGAAGGAAAGAAGTTACCAGCAGGATACCAAAGCTATCGAGCTACCTACACCATGATCGGAGAGCAAGCGATCCGTCTCTTCCTATCGCCCCGATAATTATTCAACAACACATAAGCGAAAAACTATGACACAGCGTCTCACTCCTTTTACTCCTCCTTCTTTCCCCTCACCCCTCACGGCACAGCAGATCCCCTCAAGGGAGTCGTCACCGTGCAGAACAGCCGTGTCAACACGGGAAAGACCGAGTACGTCCCAGAGGTCAGCATCAACCATCCGAAGGCCGAAGCCTCACGGCAACAGACAACCACGGGGAATTCACACTCCAGATCATTGGGCTCCAGCGAGGCGTCCAGACAACCATCGAGGTGAAGCCTACGGGAAAAATACCGGGATTATATCATCGTAGATGACCGCTTGATACGCGATGTCACCGTGGGCCGATTGACCCCAGTCGCTATATGCGTGCAAGATAAGAAGGTACTGGAGGAGCGAGAGAAGAGGCTCATCGCCGTGACCGTGAAGAAGCAGAATGAGATCCGTGAGCGGAAGATAGCTGAGTTGAATAAGCGCATCAGCGCGCCCTAGAGGCGACTGATGACTACACGAATGAACAGTACCAGCGAAGTATCGATAGCCTCAAGCTACTCGCCGAAGATAAGCTCAACGCACTCAAGCGAATCCGTGAGTATGCAAAGAGTATGGTTCTCATCAACCTGGATGATGCGGATAGCATCTACGCCGTGCCTACCGATTCTTTGAGCAGGAGCTGGACAGCGTCGCCAGCTACCTCCAAGCGACACATTGACTTTGAGCAGGAAAGTAAGCTCATCCAAAAGCAGCTCCAAGAAGCCCAAGAGAGAGAGATCTGGCTCAGAGTCTTCAGGGAGCAAGCTGAGCGTCAGCGAGCCAATGCGTGAGCAGGCCAAGGAGCAGCTGCTCAAGAAGCTCACACTCGCGGCCAAGGCCTGCAGAGAGCTCTACCAGTACGCTCAAGCCTCGCAGTACTACGAGGCAAGCCCTCACTGTAGCACCGAATAACCCAGAGTTATTACGCACATATGCATCCCTATCTCATCTACGATACACGAATATGAAAAAGGGCGAACACATACCTCCTGCGTGCGCTTGACATACAAGAGCTATTAGCCAAAAGAGAACTCCGAAGGCATTTAGATATGGCCTGGCGAACATACTAAACAGCTTAGGTTTTAACTACAACGCCCTAACGGAATATCAAAAGGCGAATGCATACCTCCTGCGTACGCTTGACATACTAGAGCTATTAGCCAAGGAGAATCCAACGGCTTTTAGACCGGACCTGGCTAAGGCACTAACCAACTTAGGCATAAACTACAACAACCTAAAGGAATACGAAAAGTCTACCACATACTTACTGCGGGCGCTTGACATACAGAGCTATTAGCTAAGGAGAATCCAAAGGATTTTATACCGGATCTGGCTGCTACACTAAACAACTTAGGCATTAACTACAACGCCCTAACGGAATATCAAAAAGCGAACACATACTTCCTGCGGGCGCTTGAGATACAAGAGCTATTAGTAGAGAGAATCCGAAGGATTTTAGACCTGACCTGGCGAACATACTAAATGGCTTAGGGGCTAACTGCAACAACCTCACATGAATATGAAAAGGCGAACACATACTACCTACGTGCACTTGAGATACAGAGCTATTAGCCAAAGAGAATCCGAAGACTTTTAGAACCGACCTGGCTACGACACTAAGCAACTTAGGGGCTAACTACAACGACCTAAAGGAATGTGAGAAGGCGAATACATATTACCTGTGGGTGCTTGAGATACGAGAGCTATTAGCCAAAGAGAATCCGAAGGCGTTTAGACCAGGCCTGGCCACCATACTAAAACAACTTAGGGGCTAACTACAACGACCTAAAGGAATATAAAAGGCGACACATACCTCCTGCGTACTTGAGATAAGAGAGCTATTAGCCAATGAGAATCCTCAAGGCTTTTAGACCAGACCCTAGCTTACACACTAAACAACTTAGGGAGCAACTACAACGACCCTAAAAGAATATGAAAAGGCGAACACATACTACCTGCGGGCGCTTGAAATACGAGAGCTATTAGTTAAAGAGAACCCTAAGGCGTTTAGGACCCGATCTGGCGGACGTACTAAACAACTTAGGGTATAACTACAACGGACTAAAGGAATATGAAAAGGCAAACGCATACTCACGTGGCGCTTGAGATAAGAGAGCTATTAGCCAAAGAGAATCCGAAGGCATTTAGAATCGACCTGGCTGCCATTCTAAACAAACTTAGGGGTAACTGCACGACCCTAAAAGGAATATGAGAAGGCGAACTCATACTACCTGCGTGCACTGAAATACGAGAGCTATTAGCCAAAGAGAACCCACAGGCGTTTAGACCTGACCTGACTCAAGCTCTAAACAACTTAGGGCGTGAACTACATCGGTCTAAAGGAATATGAAAAGGCAAACACGTACTTCCTGCGAGTGCTTGAGATAAGAGAGCTATTAGTCAAAGAGAATCCTAAGGCTTTAGACCGGACCTGGCTACCATTCTAAACAACTTAGGGGCTAACTGCAACGACCTAAAGGAATATCAAAAGGCGAACACATACCTCCTGCGTGCGCTTGAGATACTCGAGCTATTAGCCCAAGAGAGACCCGAAGGCGTTTTAGACCCGATCTCATGAACATACTAAAACAACTTAGGGAATAACTGCAACGACCTAAAGGAATATGAGAAGGCGAACACATATTACCTGGCGTACACTTGAGATACAAGAACTATTAGCCAAAAGAGAACCTACAAGGCGTATGGGCCTGGTTTGGCACGGATTCTATACAACTTAGCCAAAAGCTATTTTGCACAAGGGACATTGATAAGGCCCAAAGATATATCCAGCGTGCCAAAGAAGTATGCGACTCTATAGGGCATATAATTTCCCTAACTGCAGTCCATGATGACCTCCCTCCCTACTCATTCTATCAGCCATCCCTACCAGCCCTTCTTTTCCTGATCTTCATCTATCGGAAAGACCTCCACAAGGAGCCACGGCGACTCTTACTCAAGAGCTATCTGATCGGGATGATACTGGTCCTCCCCATCTTGGGGACAGAGATCCTCCTCTCACAGATCCCCAGAGGAGAACTATCAGTACTACTCTATAATGCCTTCATCATCGCCGCACTAGCGAAGAAGGCTGGAAAACTTCTCTTCTGGCACGCACGACATGGCATAGCCTCGAGCTGGATGTAGGCCCATTGGATGGGATTGTCTATGCGGTCTTTGTCGGGCTTGGCTTCGCCACAGTAGAGAACATCTTGTATGTACTTCAGCAAGGCTTCTCAACCTCCCTGCCCGAGCACTCTTCTCTGTGCCAGGGCATGGGCTCTTTGGCGTAGTCATGGGATACTTTTTATGCGCAAGCTCGCTTTGCGCCTACACGGGAAGCGCATACAGCATCTTGCCCTGGCATTACTCCTCCCCATCGCATTCCATGGGAGCTATAACTACCTACTCTTCCAGAGTGCAAGTCTATTCGATGGAGAAGTCTACGCACTGGGAGCTATGTGCATCCTCGCAGACTTAGCACTCGTCATATTCCTATGGAGACTTGGACTGCGGTTCATCCGAAAGCATGCCCAAGCCTCCACGACACAATCTGATCATCTATAACGCCCCCTACACGTATGAAAAGACACCTCTACCCGTACCTTTTTCTCCTACTCTTAGCTCTCGGCTATCAGCCTGCAGTGACGAAGGCAAGCGCTTCAAAGTCTTAGACGAGGAGATCTCATACATCACGAATAGCTCCAGCACAGCTACCCCCTGAGGAGATACGCTCGAGTATCCAAAGCTGGAGCAATTCCTCCGACTATCCCGACTCCAAGCACAAAGAGTATCTCACGCTACAGCGCCGTGCCCTCACGGCACAGCTGGAGGCCGTGAGCTTCAAAAAGCTCCAAGAGAAGTATGAGCGACCATCCAGTATCGCACCGGATGCTGCCGACGAATACCAAAGCGCCATCGATCTCTTATCCTCCAGCGAGGCTATCCAGCTTCAAGAGCCTCACCCAGAGCTAAAAAGGCTGGCTGCAGAGATTGAATGATGACAAAAGCACTCATCCTGAAGATGAAGGACTTCTTCGAGCGCGACTACAGTAGTATCGAGAACTTCAACAGCGAAGTGCGAGACAATGCCTCATCTCTACAGTAACCAGAGCTCAAACATTGCTCAAATCTGGGAGACTATGACTGCGGTCTATCAAAGCAAGCTGGCTGATCGAATCCTCCAAGAGAAAATCAGGCACTTCGAGCAGGAACTTTCCGATGATGCCCAGGCTATCTGCCTGAATGACTTCGAGGGCTTTAAGGTACGAGCGTGTCGAGACCGTCAGTATGGGTGCCCCCCACAAGATGAGTCAATATGAGGGTATGGAGTGTGAAGGTGTCTTCCGCGTCTATCTGATCGGGGCATTGATCGGATGGGATAAGGGCAGTGTGAAGATCCAAGTGAAAGGCCATATCACACTGCGTGTCGATAGTGATAATCAACTCACTGATGTACGCTACTCACGATCAGACTACAGTGTGCTCGAACGAAGTGGAATTTAATTAACTTTCTCTCCCTATGAATAGTCATGAAATGAAATTCTTAGCCTTAGGCATCTTCCTCGTCATCACCCTTCTGTTCCGTATTCTACCAGCACTCTTCAGATGGATACATACAGGTATCAAGGGACACAATACCTCCCAGCTGGCACAGCAAAAAGCGAACTCTGGGCATCAAGCTACTCGTCCTGCTCGGCGGAGTCGCCTCTTTGTGGGTACTCATAATGGGGATAGCCTATGGAACTAAGGGAATTATAGATGGAGCTCTGGATTCGGTCGCGGGGGGATTATCTCTCTTAGCCATAGCCACCGCAGGAGGATATCTCACCCGAGGACTCTGGTTAATGAAGCGCCTTGTCGGCAAATACTCTTAGGACTCCTATCGATCTGCCTACTGGGCTCATTAGTATTCCTCGTATTCATCCTCCTTGTAGATCCAGACGAACGATTCATCATACTCATCGGGATCTGTGACTTAATTGCTATCCCCATCTTCTATTGCCTCATCAAGAACCTCCCCGTATGCATTAGATCGATCGTGTGAGTAGAAATACTTGATCCTTGAGGCTATGGCAAATTCCTCTTTTGCCATAGCCTCATCATTTTCTCTTCCATCATAGCCGGACACAGAGGAGTCAAGTAAGAGCTCTCGCCACAAAAAGACTCTCTCCCCCTGCTTATGAGCTGCAAGAATCCTTTACCCCTATATATATATTGTACGCGCGCGATAAGAGCTGTTTGATGCGAGCAAAATGAAGCAATCCCACTACAGAGCAGGCTTCCTTCGGGAGCGGAAGTGCTTGAAACAGGGGCATTCATCACTCAAAAACATCGCTTTTTGACTATATTTGCACCATATATATATCATTGTAATAAAGTATCCATACAATAAACCTCTATGTTACTACACAAAGAGAAGGCCGTGGTCCTCTGATTGGCTTTGCTTATCACAATCATCGGGCTTAATGCCCTCATTGCGCTCTTTGCAGAACGATCAGCTACGTCTCCTTGCACTCTCTGTCATCTTCTACCTATTGGTAGTCAACTCTTCCGCTACGAACCACGTAAGCGCAGCAATGGTCCGCTGGAGATCGTCTGCCCCGCTGATGGACGTGTCGTCGTCGTCGAAGAGACTGAGGAGCAGGAACTGCTGGGCTGCCGCTGCCTGCAAGTGTCGGTCTTTCATGAGCGTCTTTGACATGCACGTCAACCGGATCCCCCGTACGGCGTCGTCGAGCACGTCTCCCACACCGATGGCCGCTTCCTCTCGGCTCACCTGCCGAAGAGCAGCACGGACAACGAACGCTCGGCCGTCATCATCCGTACGGAGGGGGGCGATCGTGTCCTCGTTCGCCAGATTGCCGGAGCTCACTGCACGCCGTATCGTCACCTACCCAGAGGTAGGACAGCGCGTAGACATCAATCAAAATCTCGGCTTCATTAAGTTTGGTTCGCGTGTCGACCTCTACCTCCCCTTAGGCACACAAGTGCACGTCAAGGTTGGTCAGAAGGTGCAGGGAATATCACGGACATCGCCACGCTCCCACGCTAAGGCAGGCGAAGTCTTCGTCCTTCACGCTTCTATTCAATAGCTATGAACATCAAGAAGCATATACCTAATATGCTGACCGTGGGCAACCTCCTCTCGGGAGCGCTGGCCATTGTCTTTACTGCTCCACTCGGGTCGCCCAGAGGTGGCTATGTGGCTCATCGTCTTAGCCGCTATCTTTGACTTTTTGATGGGATGGTGGCTCGCCCATTGGGGGTCTCTTCGCCTATTGGGAAGGATCTGATTCGCTGGCGGATGTAGTGAGCTTTCGGTCTGGCCTCTGCGGTGCTGGTCTTCCACGCCTTGGATGGATGGAGGCTGAATTACCTCGCCCATGGTGTCTTCATCATCCCAGCCTTTGCGCACTGCGCTTGGCGAAGTTCAATAACGACACGCGTCAGACGACTTCATTCCGTGGGCTACCTGTCCCTTCGAATGCGCTCTTTTGGCTCGGTGCCACGGCGGCTATTCCTTCTGCTTGGGGAGCTTGTGGGTACTTCGGCAACGGGGATCATTTACCTGACGCTCTCGCCCTGCCTCGTTGCTGATGGTCGGAGAACTCCCGATGTTCTCCTTTAAAGCTCCGAAGGCTCCGCTGAGCGAGAAGTGGCCACAGCTTGCCCTCATCATCATTGCTGTGGGCCTGTCATTGCTCTTTGGCTGGATCGGGTGTAGTGTAACGATCATCGCCACCTGATCCTCTCGCTCGTAGCTGCTGCTTCAGACAAGCAAGCTATAGTCACATGTGCTTGGCACGCTCTTGCAGAAGGAGCTCAGTGTCTTATAGTACATCATTAAATCCGTCATCTCGATATGAGCTTCCTGATAGCAGTTCTTCTTTTTGCCCTTCTCTACTTTCTCCTGCAGCCACGCATTCAGGCTTGGCTCGTGGTGAAACTCCTGCAGCGCGTGCAGCGTCGTATGAACGAGGCCGCAGGTCAGCAGGCTTACCGCACGGTAGCTACCGTACGTCCGACACATCTTCTGAGGCAGGAAGGGCAGCTGATTCCCGCTACCTCGGGGCGACAGAAGCAGGAGCTGGATGACATAGAGGCACGTAAGTTCGCCCGATCTTCGTCGGACGACTATGTCGACTTTGAGGAGCTACCTCGGGACTAAGCCTTAGCGACGCCCTGTACACACATTGATTAGATTAATTATTTAGGCGAACGGTGGCTTTTGGCAATGCTACTACTCTTTATGGTGTGAAGATGGCTTTCAGAGGATGCTCGGACTGTAGATCTGGAGCTGAGTGCCCTTCTTGAGAGTCATCTTCTTCTTTCTACCAATGAGTAGAAGCTTAGACTACCCTTTCCTCACGTAGCACGATAAAGGAGTCTACTCCGCCAATCTTAATCTTCAAAATAGTGGAAAGTGAATGGTCGCCCTTTCGTATCACCCTGCGCTACCTATGGACTCACACGTAGGATAAGTTTATCCGATATTATGTAGGCGATTCTATAGAAGAGGGATGGGAGAACACCTGTTCTCCCCATCCCTCTTCTCTAGTGTCCCACGCAGGTAGACGCGTTTGAGTATTCGTCGGAGTGTTTGTATCTTTGCTTCTCAAAGACTGAAATATAAACACTATTCATCCATAGGTAACAACAAACAATGGTGCAGTATTAGAGAAGATCCGAAGTCATTCGGTACTGCTGGTCGTGGTCATCGGTATCGCCCTGGCGGGCTTCGTCGTCGGTGACCTCTTCACCAGTGGGCGCACCTTCTGGAGCAAGAGTGAGCGTACCGCCCTCTCCATCGACGGCAAGATGTCTCGATAGAAGAGCATAGTAGCTGTCTCAAGGAGCTCGAAGACCAGGCTCAAGCCCAGGGCCAGCAGCTTTCCGACGAGCAGCGTATGCAGCTGAACAACCAATTGGCTCAAGAGTATATCTCCGAGTATGCCCTCAATGAAGTGACCTCTAAGGTCGACCTTGGGGTGTCGGACGAAGAGCTCTATGCCCTCCTCGTAGGCAAGGGTATCGCCCCCTCGCCATTGGCTTCGCAGTTCTTCGGCTCGACGGATGAGAAGCAGATCAATGAGGTCATCAAGCAACTCTCCGATAAGCAGATTCAGGCCGCTCCTGCAGAGCAGCGTGGTCAGCTGTTGCAGGCAAAGAGCCAGTTTGAGCAGCTCCAGAAGCAGATCAAGTCACATCGTCTGCAGCAGAAGCTCTCGACTTTGCTCGCTCGTACCTATAAGATCAACGATGTAGACCGTGAGCTCTCCGTCGGCAAGGAAAGTCGTAGCATCGCTCTCGTCCGCACCTCCGCCGCTCAGATCGCTGACGCCGCTGCTAAGCCCAGCGATAGCGAGGTGAAGAAGTACTACGATGAGCATCCCGACTTCTACAAGATGCAGTACCCTCTGACCGAGGTGAGCTACATCAGCCTCCAAGTAACTCCTTCGCAGGCGGATCTATAAGAACGCAGCAGCCGACAAGGATAAGGCCGTGGCTGAGCTTCGTGCTGCCAATGCCTCAACGTCGAGTCTGTGCTCCGTGGCTTCGCCACCTCGAGCAAGTTCTTCTCCAAGACCTTCCTCACCGGTGCTGAACTCGATGAACTCGGTCTCGGTGCAGACCGCGTCGCTTTCATCAAGAGTGCTGAAGCAGGTGCGATCAATGACCCTCAGCTCGTCAGTGACCGCTATGATATCGTCAAGGTCATTGGCAAGAAGAGCGTTACCTCTGGTCTCTCCGTCCGTATGATCGTCACTGAGCGATAGCGTCAAGGTGCAAGACCGACAGCCTGCTGGCACAGCTCCAGTCGGGTGCGAGCTTCGCCGAGCTAGCGAAGAAGCACAGCATCGATCCCTGCTACAGCCGCTGGCGGTGGTCTCATTCAGCTCCCCAACCGCTACGGCTCGGTAGACAGCACCTTCTCTGAATCTAAGCTGATGCAGCTCGCACAGGGCTCGGGACTCAACCTCGATACGCTCTACAAGGTGCCTGTTGGTACGGTCGTTCGCCTGGGTCGTGCTCCTATCTCCGTCCTCGTCCGTGCAGAGAATGCTCAGCCAGCCGTTGAGGGCTTATCAAGTAGCTTTCTCTCGATCCCCGCAACCTTCTCACCTGAGACGTACAACACGAAGTATGCTGCAATGAACCGTATCCTCGGTGCTGGCGGTGGCTTCGATGCGATGGCTAAGAAGGCGGAGAAGGAAGGCTTCAGCGTAGCTCGCAACGTCCCCGTCACGACGCAGACCGCAGCTCTTGGGCAGATCCAGCTCGCGCCAGATCGTCAGCTGGGCTATAGGAGCTAAGGAAGGTGAAGTAAGCCAGAAGCTCTACACCTGTGGTACGGACTACCTCGTCATCCCTACCGTCATCAAGCACACTCCCGAAGGGAGTAGCACCTCTGTCGGCCGTGAAGGATGAGATCGTCGCCACCTCTCTGCCAAGAAGAAGGCTGAGACGCTGGCCAAGAACCCTCGAAGGTAAGCATCTCGCTTCCTCGATGCTTATGCCACCGAGCTCAGACGAAGATCGATACCCTCGTGGACGTTAACTATCTCGTCCGGTGGTAGCGAGCCTGCTACCTTCAACGGTATCGCAATGACGACTCCTGAGGGCAAGCTCTCCAAGCCCTTCGCAGCAAGCAACGCTGAGGTGATGGTCCTCCAGCCCGTAGCTGCTACGCCCAACGATCCCGCTGCAGTCTCCGCTCAGGTCAAGCAACAGGAACTCGGGCTGGCCTCGTCAGTACAGCTACCGTGTCTTCACCAGCTTCATTCAGAAGCTCAAGATCCAGGACAACCGCGCTCGCTTCTATTAGCAGTCGGTCTCCACGCTTCGGGGCATAAGCGTCAGAACCCTTTGCCCCTGAACGCAGTTACTATATAGGCTGCCCGCAAGGAACACCTTCTGCGGGCAGCCTTATTCTCACCCTTTCCCCGATTTATCCGCATACGATGCCTGCAGGCAAAGAAATACTCCTGGTCGCACGCTTGACGAGCTTACTGAGCCTCGTCACCGCACTGGGCATGCCCCTGATTCACGGGCAAGCAAATAGCTCAGTGGCTCTATGATAAGCGCGTCACCTCCATCGAGGAGATGACGAACCTCTCGAAAGCTAACCGCTCATTCCTCGCTGAGCGCTACACCGTCGGACGCACAGCCCCTGTGATGAGCCAGCTCTCTAAGGATGGCACGCGCAAGTACCTCTTCTCTGTATCTACTGGTGGTCTCGTCGAAGCGGTCTTCATCCCCGATAAGGACCGTGCTACCCTCTGCATCTCTTCGCAGGTGGGCTGTAAGATGGACTGCCTCTTCTGTATGACTGGGAAGCAGGGCTTCAAGGGCAACCTATCATCGGGAGAGATCATCAACCAAGTGCTTTCCGTAGAGGAGTCGGACCAGCTCACCAATGTCGTCTATATGGGGATGGGTGAGCCGCTCGACAATGCAACGAACGTGATGAAGAGTATCTCTGTCTTCACCTCCGCCTGGGGCTTAGGTTTGGTCGCCGACGCGTCACCCTCTCCACCGTGGGCGTACGCCGTGGCCTTGAGCGCTTCCTCGGGTGAGACGACTTTGTCACTTGGCTGTTAGCCTGCACAACCCCTTCCACGAAGGCCGTCTCGAGCTGATGCCAGCCGAGGGCGGGCTACCACTGGAGCATACCCTGCAGATGATTCGTGAGGCGGACTTCACAGGGCAGCGTCGCGTCTCCTTCGAATACATCGTCTTCGATGGCGTCAATGACAGCGATGAGCACGCCGCTGAGCTGGCCTGTCTGCTACGTGGTATCCCCTGCCGCATCAACCTCATCCCTTCCATCAGATACCTAACGTTCCTCTGCGTCCCTCTCGCGTGAGAAGATGGAGCACTTCCAAGCGTCAGCTGGAGTCACGTGGCTATACCACGACCATCCGTACCTCGCGTGGTGAAGATATCTCGGCGGCCTGCGGTATGCTTTCGACCAAGGAGCAGATGGCTCGCGAGGCAGCTACTCCACGCTAATCTCTTTCGCTCGTGATCCTTCAGCGTCTGCACTTCTGCATTTCAAGAGCATTACCTCGGCTTCTTGCTCGTTTTCGCCCAAGGTCAACTGCTTCATCGGCCTCAATGGGATGGGGGAAAAACGAACCTCTTGGATGCCCTCCATTACCTTTCCTTCACGAAGAGCCACCTCTCCATCACCGACAGCCTTGCCGTTCAATATGGGCAGGAGGCTGCCGTGCTGGATGCTGTCTACCGAAGTGACTTCGGTGACGAACGACAGCTCTCTTGCAGATCCGCCCTGGACACCGCAAGGTACTCAAGCGCAATAAGAAGGAATACCCCAAGCTCAGCGATCATATCGGAGCCTTTCCGTTGGTAATCGTCTCACCTCAGGACTACCAGCTCATCCTCGGAGGCAGTGAAGAGCGCCGCCGCTTTGTGGACAAGCAACTCTCCCAGCAGGATAGCGTCTATATGGCAGCACTCACGCAGTATCATCGCATCCTCGAGCAGCGCAATGTGCTGCTGAAGAGTCAGCGAGCCGATGACGCCGTCTTAGAGGTCCTGGATCTGCAGCTTGAGCAGGTAAGTCCGCTCCTTTACGAGCGCCGTAAAGCCTTCGTACGTGACTTTATTCCGCTCTTTTCAGCAGTACTACACGGCCATCAGCGGAGGGCTGGATAAGGTCAGCCTCGTCTACACCTCAGCACTTGCCGAGAGCAAAGGACATTGCCTCGAGCTACTGCGCGAAGCACGACAGCGTGATCGCCTGATGGGCTACACGACAGTGGGCCTGCATAAGGATGACTTGCAGATGCTCCTGGGTGAAGAACTTATCCGCAAGGTCGGAAGTGAGGGACAAAACAAGACCTTCCTCATTGCGCTGAAGTTCGCTCAATATGCCCTCCTCTCTGCGACCAACCCTGAGCGTCCGCCTCCTCCTCGATGATATCTTTTGACAAGCTCGATGCTGAGCGTGTAGAGCGCATCATCCGCTTGGTCGGAGGAAGTGACTTCGGACAGATTTTTCATCACGGACACGAACCGCAAGCACCTGGACGAGATCGTCACCAGTTGGGGCGAAGATTACCGCCTTTTCGAGGTTGCTTCGGGGGAAGTTCATTCTCTTGACTCGAGCGATGAAGCAGAGTAAGACAGTACTTTTAGGTGAAGCCATTGCGGCGCTGTGGGATGATGACCCCTGATATGTATGAGCAGCTCTTAGTGCACCGCTTGCGACTACTTGCCCGAAGCCTTAGGTGCGCTCTCTCGCTGGCTGGTAGATGTACGCTTTGACGAAGGTATTCTCCGGATACAGGTCTCTTCGGCAGCGGTGCGACAGGAGTTAGGCTTCCGTCAAGCGGAGCTACAGCGACAGCTCAATGTGCATTTGGGGATCGAATTAGTGCGCGTCATCCAGATTTATTAGTGCGCAGAGTGCACTTTCATCCATTGAGAGGGGCTGACCTACTGACGTAGGTCAGCCTTTCTTTTGGCGGGGCGGGACGCTGACGTGAAGTCGGCGAGCGGACCTATAGTGGTCGACGAGCGGAGCAGTAGTGGTCACAGCACGGAGCAATACTGGTCACAAGCCAAAAGCAATAGTGCTTCGCACGCTGACCCATATAGCTTCACCCAGCGAAAAAGGGAGCTACGCTCGTGGAGGCCTTCGGTGGGAGCTCCCTCGTCTTGAAGGTGGAGAAGCGGAGAGCCGTGGACATAGACCAATAGCTCGGAGGAAGAAGGCTCGAGCTTCCAAGAAAAATTGCATTTTTGCGTTGTGATTTGGCATTTATAAAAAGTTCGTTACCTTTGCTATCAAGGAAGGTACTCCGCTTCGAATATATTGCCTTCCGCCATTCACTAAGAAAACAAGAAGACTATAGCTAATATGCAGCAAAGCCCAGTCTATGATGATGATGCGAATGCGTGCTGACACTATGATGTGGTACAGCACCACCATTACTCGTATCCATAGGCGAAGTAGCTTTGTCATATACCCTATTAGTATATAGCATACCCATATAAAGAGTTTAGTGCAGCGCTTCTCCTGGATTACTCGAGCAGCGCTTCTTCGTTGTATATATTCACTTCCTAATCACTAAAAAGCTAATGAGAAAGAGTTTACTATCGTTATTGCTCCTGGTGCTGTCTGTGGAGATTGCCTGGGCGCAGAAGCAGGTGACCGTGACGGGGATCGTCGTGGCTGCCGATGACAAAGAGCCCGTAGTCGCAGCATCTGTGACCAGTGTCGAATTCCCCTCTCACGGGGTATTGACCGATGCCCACGGGAAGTTCAGACTCCAGCTCCCTGCAGATGCTAAGACGCTCAAGGTCTCCAGTATCGGCTACCTTCCTCAGACCGTAGCCCTCACGGGGAAAGAGAGCTGATCACACTGGAAGGGTGAAGAGCGCTCCATCGATAAGGTCGTAGTCGTAGCCTACGAGGGTACAGCGTAAGTCCTCCCTCACGGGGGCTACCTCGAGCATCAAGCTTCTGACCTGGCGAACGCTAAGGTCGAGTCTGTTGATAAGGCCCTCTCGGGTAAGGTCTCTGGGGTGCGTGTCGCCTCACAGACGGGGAACCCTGGGTCTGCTGGTACGGTGCAGATCCGTGGCGTCGGAAGTATCAATGGGACGACAGAGCCCCTCTATGTCGTCGATGGTGTGCCCATCACGGCTGGTAACTATGGGGTTAGTGGATATTCTTCTAATGTCCTTGCCTCAATCAACCCCGAAGATATCGAGTCGGTCTCGGTGCTCAAGGATGCGGCTTCGGCTTCGCTCTACGGTTCGCGTGCTGCTAATGGGGTCGTGCTGATCACGACCAAGCGTGGTAAGCAAGGGAAGACGCAGTTTACCTTCAAGGCAAATACGGGCTTCTCCCGTGTCGCTACCAATTCGTATGAGCTGATGAACGCCGGAAGCCTTTGACTACCAGCGAGAAGCTCTGATTAACTCACGAGCTCTTCCAAGCTGACGCGCTGCTCCCTCACAGGCTCTAAAGTATGCTCATGCGTGCTGAGCTGCGCAAGCAGCTCGAAGGTGAATACACCGATGAAGCTGTAGCTTCGGCAGGTCTGCTCGTCAAGAGCCGTAAGACGGTGACAGACTGGCGTAAGGTCCTCATCGGAGGTACAGGTCGACTGAATGACATTAGCCTCTCGGCTTCAGGAGGTAATGATGCCCTGCGCTACTTCTCTTCTCTGGGATCACAATGATGTCACTGGGGTCACTCCTTCGGTCGCTTTAAGCGCTACTCAGGACTTCTGAACCTCGACAACAAAGCCAATAAGTGGCTCACCCTCTCCTTCAAGGGACAAGTCTCCTACACTTCTCAGGAAGGTAGGGGACAACTCAGGCCAGAGTGTTAGCGTTTCACTCTCGCATCCTACTATCCTGACGCTGCTCTCAGCTCCAGACCAGCCTCGTGAGGAATGCGGATGGCAGCTACAATAAGAGTGTTGCACCGATGAAGGGAGGAGATAATCCGCTTCAGATCCTCGATCCAGACTTTCTACACGACTCAGCTCGGTACGCTGCGTGGTATCGAGTCAATGCCCAGGTGACCTTCACCGATTACCTCAACTTCAAGACGACCAACTCCATCGAGTACACGCTCCTCAAGAGCTTTTGAGTACATCAGTCCCTGCCACGCGTGATGGTGCCCGTGTGAGGCGGTCAGGGGTACGCCTCTCTAATGAGTTGGTCGTCAAGACGACTTCGAATATCCTCAACTTCAATCGTGACTTCTCCAAGCATCACGTCGATGCCCCTTGCTGGGGTCGAAGCACAGAGCTTTTTACACAGCTTCGCTATGAGCTTCGCTGTCAATAAGTACTCTTCGGACAAGCTCCGTGAGCTGGGTAACGGTCAGGTCGTGAATGGCGAAAGTAATCGCTATGGGAGCTTCCTCCTCCTCTTACCTCGGGCGTCTGAACTACAGCTATGACAACCGCTACTACCTCGGTCTGAGTCTGCGCGATGATATCTCCTCCAAGCTCGGTAAGAACAACCGCTCGGGAGTCTTCTATAGTGTGTCGGGTGCGTGGAGATTCGGGCGCGAATCCTTCCTCAGGATAATAAGCTCCTGACTGATGCCAAGCTGCGTGCTTCCTATGGTACGAATGGTAACCTCCCTGATGGCGAGTACACCTGGAGAGGTCTTTACAACTTCGGCGATAGCTATGGCTGAACCCGCTATCTCGCTCTCACAGTTAGCTAACCTCAACTTAGGCTGGGAGAAGAGCCGTAGCCTCAACGTCGGCCTTGACCTGACCTTCGCCAAGCGCTTTGCTCTGAGTGTCGAGTACTCAATAAGTACACCACCGACCTTCTGATGTCTGTACCTCATCTCCAGCAATCACGCTGTGGAAACAAAGTACCAGGCTAACCGAGGCGAAATCTCCAATCGCGGTATCGAAGTCGAGCTGCACGCTTCGGACATCCTCCACTCGCGGAAGTTCCGCTGGGATGCCGACCTCTCGCTGACGAAGATTCGTTCACGCGTCGAAGCCCTGCCTAATGGAGATATCATCTCGGGCGCAGGTAACTACCTCTATCGTCCTGGCTACGATATCTATACCTTCTATATCCGCCAGTTCCACGGATGTGAGAAGGAAACGGGGCTTGCACGCTTCGTCATCGACCCCTCGAAGCCTGCTACGGCGGATAACCTGACCTACAGAGTCTTCGGATGCTCAGTTCGCTCTCGACTAAGTCAGCCTATCCGAAGGTCTATGGTGGTCTGACGAATACCTTCAGCTATGGAGGCTTCACGCTCAGCACGCTGCTGACCCTATCAGTTCGGTGGTTACTTCCTCGATCACTTCGAAGGCTTCGCTATTTCCGATGGCTATCGTCACCATTTCCGTGAACTCGAGCAAGGATCTGGTGGGTAACTACTGGACACCTACGAATAAGTCTGCAGCTCATCCGCTGCCCTATCCCGAACAATCCGGCTCATCCAGTGCCCGCTTAGCTTCTACTCGCTTCCTGCGCTCTTCGGACTATGTTCGTCTCAAGGAGCTGGAGCCTGAGCTATCGTCTCCCTAACCACGTGGCCAAGGCACTGCATCTCAATACGGCCAGTCTCTCGGCGAACAACCTCTTTCTACCTCTACGCCGCTACTCCCTAATAGAGAGCTGGAAGTTCCTCTCAATGGCTTCCGTACGGCTGATATCCCCGCTCTGCGCACGGTGAGCTTCGGTGTTAATGTGGGTTTCTAACTCTTATCCCCGTATCCCAATGAAAGATTCCCATTATATATCCTCTTGGCCTCCTCCCTCTTCCTCACCTCCTGCGAGAAGGACCTGAATCAGTTCCCCTCTGGCTCGCTGACCGGAGGAGTCCGTTACTTCGCTGGGTGACCTGACGAAAGCAGTGCGAGGGCTCTATTCTCGCCTCAATACGCGCTATGGTTATAGCGGTGAAATAGCTCTCTATGGGGATGCGCACGGTGGTGATGCCAAGATCGTCATCGCCAGCTACAACCACTCCACCTCGATCCATCGCTTCCTCACGGAGCAGACTTCGGATATTTCTTCTGGTGCCTATGGTGCCTTCTCGATACCTTCTGGGCGTGTGAATGATATCCTGCAGTACGTCGATCGGGTAGAGAAGGTGACTCCTACCGGAGAGAAGGCTGAGGTGGCGAACCAAGTAGGTCAGCTCTACGCGCTGCGTGGATCTGGCACACCTGGAGCTGGCGCGTATCTTCAGCTACCTCCCCACCACGGGAGTGAACCTCGATGCCGCCTATTCGGGTATCCCCCTTAATAATGAAGTGCGCCCCGTAGGCTATGCTTATCAGCGCTCTACGCTCCGTGAGACTTATGCGCAGATCATCTCCGACCTGACCAAGTCCCTCGAAGGACTGAGCAAGGAGAAGACGCTGAACTCGGGCTATGTCAACTACTGGGCTGCGGAAGCTCTCTTAGCACGTGCCTACCTCTATCTCGAGAGACTGGCAGAATGCCCTATAAGTACTGCCAGTGATGTCATCGCTTCGAGCCCCTACAGGCTCTACTCTGTAGAAGACTATACTAAGGTGTGGGGGCAGCAGGGCTCTTCCGAATCTCTCCTCGAAGTCGTCACTACGGAGAAGGATAACGCTGGTCTCAATAGCCTCGGGGGCTATACTAACCCAAGTAACTACCCAGAGTTCGGTGCATCGGATGCCTTTGTCAGAGTGGGTACAGAGCACACGCTCGGACGATGTCCGTGCTAAGCTCATCACCGAGCGCTCCAAGGCTGACGGAGGTGCTAAGGCCTACTATACGACGAAGTACCTGGGAGCAAGCTGGAGCTTCGAACCCCTACGGCAATGAACAATTTTCAAGGTTATTCGCCCTCCGAGCTCTATCTGATCGCCCTCAGAAGCCCTTCTGAAGGAGCTACCTCGAGCGATGGGAAGAAGGCTGTAGATTACTATAATGAGCTACGCAAGAATCGCTTCGCTAACTACACGCCAGCTACCGAGGTGACTCTGGACAATATCCTCGATGAGCGCCGTATTGAATTTCTTTCTGCGAAGGACAACGCTACTTCGACCTCGTGCGTAACAAAGCGCGATCTGACGATCACCCTATGTCGCTGGAGGTAAGGTCGAGTACCTCGACCGACGTACTGTCGCTGATTTGCCTGAGCGTGAGAAGAATATCAACAAGGCCCTCGTCGTGCGTGCTGCAAAGTAGTCGCTTTATAAGCTCTACTTGTTAGTGTAAAGCGACGTCGCCCTCAGTAGCTTCGGCCGCTGGGGGCACGTCATATCTGTCCTTCGCACAGCTCTTCACGATCACGAGAGAAGACGATGCTTCGAGTGCTTGCTTTTCACCGTCTTTTCGCTACCTTTGAGGTGAAGGCTATGGGGAAGCGCCCTTGCCCTCCTACTACCATCTATGTTATACGCCCCCTCGGGGGAACTAGCTATTCAACTATGGACATCAGAATTCAAGCTCATCCACTTCGATGCCACCGAGCAGCTCCAGGACTTCATCCAGAAGAAGCTCGACAAGCTGACCCGCTTCGCCGATGATATACAGGCAGCCGAAGTCGTCCTCAAGGTTGTCAAGCCCGAAGTAGCAAAACAACAAGGAAGCCTCGTCAAACTTATGGTGCACGGTGCCGACTTCTTCGTCGATAAGACCAGTAACAGCTTCGAGGAATCCGTAGACCTCTGCGTCGATGTCCTCAAGCGCAAGCTCGAGAAGCACTAAAGAGGCTTAAGCCTTCGCACGCTCCTGCCTGGGGAGTGATGAGCTATACTTACTGCCCCAGCTGAGTCCGTCCCAGCTGGGGGCAGTCGTTTACTCCAGAGTCAGGCTCTTTTTGCTATCTTTGGGTACTTCAGAATTGGTATAACACCCACTCACACATCCTTTTTATGGAAGAACGAACTCTCACCACAGAGTCCACACAAGCCCAAAGACGTAATCCCATCTCGTGGGTACCGAGCGTCTACTTCGGCATGGGGCTACCCTACGTTGCCCTCTCGCTCGTCTCCGTACTTATGTTCACCGACCTGGGTGTCGGCAAGGAGCAGGTGACCTTCTGGACTTCACTCTTAGTCCTCCCTTGGTCACTCAAGCCTCTCTTCTCGCTGGTCATGGAGCTCTTCGGGACGAAGCGACAGTATATCTACCTCACCGAAGCCATCTCCGCACTGATGTTTGGCTTAGTGTGCTTTGCTCTTCCTCTGCCGAGCTTCTTCTCCATCGGAATAGCCCTGATGGGGGTACTTGCTATCAGCGGATCGGTCACGACATCGCTGGGGATGGGGTCTATATGCAGGAGCTCAGTCCTGCCGAGCAGGGACAGTTTGCTGGCTGGCAAGGAGCATTCTACAACCTCGCTAAGATCCTCACCAATGGCGGACTCGTCTACTGGCAGGCTATCTCTCCAAGACCATGGGCTTGAGAAGGCATGGATGATCATCAGGCGATCTGCGCCGCACTGATGCTCGTCCTCGCCCTGTACCATATGCGTAGCCTGCCACGGAGAAAGCCTGTGAGCGTCGCTCGGCCGAAGAGCTGGAAGGAGCTGGTCGAAGTCTTCGTATCCTTCTTTGCCAAGAAGCATCTACCTCTATCTCATCTTCATCTTCCTCTATCGGCTTGGGTGAAGGACTGGCGATGAAGATCGCCCCTATCTTCCTCAAAGACTCCATCGACAAGGGAGGGATCGCCCTCTCCAAACGAAAGCTACGGGCTCATCTACGGCACCGCTGGGACGATTGCCTTTATCCTCGGATCCATTCTCTCAGGCTACTACATCTCGCACTTCCGGGCTGAAGAGACCCTCTTCTCGCTGGTATGCATCTTCAACATCCCCTTCGCCGTCTACCTCCTCTTGGCACTCTTCCAGCCATCAGAGCCTATGGTGGATAGGCACTGGTATTGTCTTCGAATACTTCAGCTATGGCTTCGGCTTCGTGGGTATCACGCTCTTCATGATGCAGCAGATCGCTCCAGGAAGTACCAGATGGCGCACTACGCCTGCTGCCAATAGCCTGATGAACCTCAGCGTCATGAGTGCGGGGATGCTCAGTGCTAAGCTCGCAGCCGTCTTTGGCTACCAGACGTTCTTCATCATCGTCCTGCTGGTCACCCTGCCTGCCATCCTGATGGCGCTGCGCCTTCCTTTGCGCACAGCGTAGCTCCCAAGGAAAAGTAATCATCGCAACTACTCCGTATTATATAATACATCAATGAGTAACCACTGAAAAATCTGTGGGGCAAGCCCTACCCGATATGCCCTTGGGAAGAACGCCCGAAGGCTGCAAAGATGTCGTCTGGCGCTACAGTGCCAACCCCATCATCCCACGCGACCTCCTTCCTACCTCCAATAGTATCTTCAATAGTGCAGTCGTTCGCTTTGGCGAAGGCTATGCTGGGGTCTTCCGCTGCGACGACACCAACCGCCGCATGCGCCTGCATGTCGGCTTCAGTGATGACGCCATCAACTGGAACATCAACCCAGAGCCACTGACCTTCGAATGCAAGGACAAGGGAGATCGGTGAGTGGGTCTATGGCTACGACCGTGTTGTCTTCATCGAAGACCGCTACTATGTCACCTGGTGTAATGGCTACCATGGTCCTACGATCGGGGTCGCTTATACCTGACTTCAAGACGTTCCACCAGTTAGAGAACGCCTTCCTGCCCTTCAACCGTAATGGGGTGCTCTTCCCTCGCAAGCTGAACGGCAAAGCTTCGCTATGCTCAGCCGCCCCAGTGACAATGGGCACACACACCTTCGGTGATATCTTCTATAGCGAGTCTCCCGACCTCGAATACTGGGGTCGTCATCGTCACGTCATGTCTCCTGCACCTTTGAGGACAGCGCATGGCGGTGCACGAAGATTGGTGCCGGTCCTATCCCCATCCGAGACGAGCGAAGGCTGGCTGCTGATCTACCATGGCGTCCTCGCCTCGTCGCAATGGCTTCGTCTATGCCTTTGGCTCCGCCCTGCTTGACCTCGATGAGCCATGGAAGGTAAAGTTCCGCTCTGGCCCCTACCTCATCTCTCCTCGCGAGCAATACGAGTGCATGGGAGACGTGCCCAACGTAACCTTCCCCTGCGCTGCGCTGCATGATGCAGAGACAGGTCGTATCGCCATCTACTACGGATGTGCTGGACACGGTCACGGGCTTGCCTTCGGCTACATCGACGGATCGTTGAGTTCACCCAAGAAGCATTCGATCATCTAAAGAATAGCTTCACCCAGAGACGAGGCGCATAGGAGCATATCCTATGCGCCTCGTTCAATAACTGATCTCGAAAGACACACTACAGAACCAGGCGCATTCTCCCTACTTTTGTGGGTAGAACAGCAGTATCACTACCTATCGATGGCAAAGAAGAAAACAGTCTATCACTGCTCGAATGCGGGGCAGAGTACCGCAAGTGGCAGGGCTTCTGCTCTCAGTGCGGCGTATGGAACTCGATCGAAGAGAGAGAGATCATCGTCGGCAAGCAGGACAAAACCCTCCGCACCTTCACCGCTCAGAGCATCACCACCAGCAAGCCCGTACGCCTCGGCGATATTGAGCACCGTAGCGAGCCAGTCTGAGTCTCGGTGATCCCGAGCTGGATCGCGTCCTCGGAGGCGGACTCGTCGAAAGGCTCCTTCATCCTCCTCGGGGCGAACCTGGTATCGGCAGAGTCCACCCCTCATCCTCCAGACCATCCTGCGCCTACCCTACAAGACCCTCTATGTCTCAGGCGAAGAGCCTCTCTCAGCTCAAGATGCGTACCGACCGCATCGGTGGAACGACATGACGACTGCCTCATCTATGCCGAGACCAATCTGGAGAAGATCCTCTCCACCGCTCTTGACATCCAGCCGCAGATTCTCGTCATCGACTCCATACGAGACCATACAGACCGAGCTCTCCGACTCCTCGCCTGGGAGTGTCTCTCAGATACGTGAGTGTGCCACAGCTCTACTGAAGCGCACGCCAAGACCGAGGGCGTAGCCGTCCTGCTCATCGGACATATCAACAAGGAGGGCAGCATCGCTGGTCCCTAAGATCCTCGAGCACACAGTAGATGTCGTCCTGCAGTTCGATGGAGACAAGCACTATATGTACCGTATCCTCCGTGGACAGAAGAACCGCTTCGGCAGTACGGCAGAGCTGGGTATCTACGGATGCGTCAGTCGGGACTGCGCCCTGTGGAGAACCCCTGAGCACCTGATGACGCAGAGCGACCTCAAGCTCAGTGGCACGACCATCGCCGTAGCTATGGAGGAGTACGCCCCTTCCTCATCGAGGACCCAAGCGCTGGTCAGCTCCGCCGTCACGCCACCCCCAGCGCTCCAGCACGAGGCTTTGACACCCGACGTATGAATATGCTACTGGCGGTCTTAGAGAAGCGTGCTGGCTCCAAGCTCATACAGAAGGATGTCTTCCTCAACATCGCCGGAGGTATCCGCTTGGCTGACCCCGCTTCTGACCTGGCTGTCATCACCGCCGTCCTCTCCTCGAGCCTCGACATCGCCCTGCCCGAGGGGTGTCTGCCTCACGGGCGAAGTCGGTCTCTCTGCAGAAGTACGCCCCGTCTCGCCATCGAGCAGCGCATCATCGGGCGCAGCGCATCGAGCTTCCGAGCACTCATCCTCCCCGAGTCCAACCTCCACGGGCTGAGCACCGGGGCTACACCATCCGCCTCGTCGGGGTAAAGACGGTCGAAGAAGCCTTCCGCAAGCTCTTCCGGGGCGAGTAGCTACACCTGGACTCCCTATATATTAAGGTACGCGTGCGAGACTTCGCCAGAAGCTTTCGAGTGCAACTTGCTCAAGCCAATCAATTTGCGTACCTTTGTCGCCGATATTTTTAACTCTCACTAAACAGAAAGAGAAATGAATAACTACGAAACCGTTTTCATTCTTACTCCCGATTTATCTGAAGCTCAGGTAAAGCGAAGCGGTCGCAAAAGTTCGTTGACGTCCTCAAGGGCGAAGGCGCAGAGATCGTCAACGAAGAAAACTGAAGGAGCGAAGAAGCTCGCCTACACGATCCAGAAGAAGACGACTGGTTACTACCAGCTGGTCGAATTCAAAGGCTGCAGCCAGAGACCATCGCCGTACTCGAGACGCAGTTCCGTCGCGATGAGAACGTCCTCCGCTTCCTGACCTTCCGCCAGGACTAAGTTCGCAGCTGCATACGCAGAAGAGAAGAAGCCGCAAGGCATAACCCATTAACGAAAGGAGAAAAATACAATGGCTGCATCAGAGTACGCTACCTCACCCCTGACCGTAGATATGCAAGAGAAGAAGTACTGCCGCTTCAAAGAAGAGCGGTATCAAGTATATCGACTACAAGGATCCTGAGCTTCCTCAAGCGTTTCCTCAACTGAGCAGGGTAAGATCCTCCCGCCGTATCACCGGCACCAGCCTCAGTTCCAGCGCCGCGTAGCTCAGGCCGTCAAGCGTGCTCGTCACCTTGCCCTGCTGCCCTACGTCACGGACAATATGGCTAAGTAAGGTCATCCCCTTACTCATCCCCTACTAACGAATAAACATAGAGGAGACAGAATACAATGGAAGTTATTTTGAAAGAAGATGTAGTCGGACTCGGCTACAAGGACGATGTCGTCACAGTAAAGAACGGCTACGGTCTGCAAACTTTCTAATCCCCACCGGTAAGGCTATCGTCGCTACGGAAGCTGCTAAGAAGATCCTGGCAGAGAACCTCCGTCAGCGTGCACACAAGATCGCCGCTATCAAGAAGGGAAGCCGAGCGCGCCCAGTACCAGGGCGTACGCCTCTCCATCACGGCTCACACCAACGTCGCTACGGGTAGCCCTCACGGCTCCGTCACGGGTGCTAGATCGCTGAGGAGCTCAGCAAGCTCGGCCTCGAGCCGACCCGCAAGCTCGTCTACATCAAGGCAATCAAGGAAGTCGGCACCTACACCGCTATCGTGCGTCTGCACAAGGAAGTGGCTGTAGAAAGTCCCCGTCGAAGTTCTCTCCGACGCTCCTAAGGCTGAAGAGGGAAGAAGCTCCCGCAGCTGCTCACTGCTCAGGAAGAAGAAGCTCCTGCTGAAGCCTAAGAGTTTCCCATATTCCATACGCACCGCCCTACGATGAGTCCTTGACGACGATCGTAGGGGCGGTCTTACTACCTCCCACCATGAGGGCACACACCAAGGGAGAAGTACCTACCAGCGATGGGATGAGATAGATGATGCTGATACCGATATAGAGCTTTTTCAGTTGTAGCGACAGACAAACTCCCCTACCTTTGCAGCGTAATCAGTCAACACTTTATACGATAAGACAATGAACGACTCTCTATCACAGGCCTTGATGCCGCTCAGGTCGCACCAGTCGTCAAGGTCTCCAGCAGCTCCTCGCTGACTTCCAGATATATTACACCAACCTCCGTGGCTACCACTGGCACGTCCGTGGCCCTCAGTTCTTCACGCTCCACAGCCAGTTTGAGAAAGATGTACGATGAGACTGCAGAGGCCGTCGACGAAATCGCAGAGCGTATCCTCCAGCTCGGTGGCACGCCTGAAAACCGCTTCAGCGAATGAGCCTCAAGGTAAGCCAACTCAAGGAGCAGACCAACGTCAGCTCGCCTGCCGACTATCATCCCTGCTATCCTCGAAAGCTCTTCGCATCCTCATCGCTCAGGGAGCGTGCCATCCTCGCCCTGGCCGACGAAGCTAAACGACACCGCTACGGGTGACCTTATCTCCGACCTCCTCGATGGTCAGGAAAAGACGGCTGGATGATCTCTGACTACCTCAGGTGAGCGATCACCCTTCCACATACCTCTTACAAGCACCAGCCACTCTATGGTCGCTCGCCCTCTCCAGCCGAGGGTAGGCTCATAGAGTGGCTGGTGTCTGGGTCTAACCGAAGAGATTTAACTACTTTTGCAAGGAATTTAAGTAGTGCCGACGGCCCATGCACCTCAATCAGATCAAAGCCCCGGTGGCGACGCTTGTGGAGGACTACAACCAATTCACCGCTATTCTCGCGACTAAGTCCGAATGGCTCCAGCAGGCCATCGAGCACCTCAGTGCCTCCACAGGCAAGCAGGTGCGCCCCCATGCCTCACGGCACTCATCGCGGGGATGCTACGTGGAGACACCCCTCCCAGCAAAGCATCGATGCTGCCGTCCTCTTGGAAGCTTATTCACAGCTACCCTCATCCACGACGACGTCATCGATGAGGGCGAACACGCCGTGGACGCCCCACCCTCGGCGTACTTTACGACTTTAACCGACGTGGCAGTGCTTATGGGGAGACTTCATCCTCTCCTCTGCTCTCGTGGGGCTATCGCCTCTCCGATCTGCGTATCATGGGCATCGTCTCTGCTATCGGGCGCGAACTGACCGAGGGGAAATCCGCCAATTTGAGACCGCCGAAGGCTCATCTTGGACGAAGCCACCTACTACGATATTATCTTCCAGAAGACTGCTGTGACTCTTCCGCTCCTGTGCCGAAGTAGCAGCCATCACCACCGAAGCCTCCACCGGGGACTACGACCGTGCAGCTCGCATCGGCACTGCCTTAGGGATGGCCTTCCATCCGTGATGACATCTTCGACTACTACCGCAGCGATGTCGGCAAGCCCACCGGCAACGATATTCGCGAAGGTAAGATCATCCCTCCCCTCCTGTACGTCTTGACTGAGCTACAGAAGGGAGGACAGGCCACGCCTTACCTCACCCTCCTCGCCGAAAAGCCCATCAGCCCCAGCAGTAGTGAGCAGCTCACCACCCTCGCCCACGAAGCAGGTGGGATGGACTACGCATGGAAGCGTCTCTACCATTATATAGATGAAGCGAAGACGCTCCTTCTTACCTTCCCTGAGGTGAGTACCGCACGTCCCTGCTTGCCTTAGCCGGACTACATCGCCGAGCGCACCGTCTAAGTACAGCGCCCTTCCCTATCCCATTTATCCTCCCAACAAATGAACACCAAGTCCTCTAACCGCACCATCTCTATCTCCGTCTATGCTTCGGTATGGATCGTATTGATTTTTGCTGCAGACCCTTGTGACGACCATGCAAGGAACGGAAGAGATGTCGGTCTTCAGCCACCACGTCTTTACTTATCCACGTGGCTCACCGATCTCTATCTGATCGTAGTCTTCTACCTCAATTACTTCCTCTTAGCACCACGCCTGATGCGTCGCCGCCTCTTCCAGCCTTACCTATGGGTGGTGCTGGTAGCCGCACTCATCGGCTTCATCCTGCCTATCCTCTGCTATCTGATCTGGGGACTCTCGATGCCTGGGCTTGCTGAGGGGCACGGTCCCCTCGTCTTCGCTAGGGGTCATCGGTGTCAGTCGCCGTGATGGCGATCGGCCTGTCCGTGCGTGGTCTCTACAGAATGGGATAGCCTCGGACAAGAAGTACACGCCCTCCGTGAAGCCGAAGCGCAATGGCAGAGCGAGAGAAGAGCTCCTACAGAAGCTACACACGCTCCAGCCACACACCACAGATAGCGACTACCAAGCCTCCCAATCCACGACCGAAGAAGAGGATATTACCACTTCCAACTGCTAAACGATGAAGACCAACAGACGCACCACTCGACACGGACAACAGCCCTCCAAGAGGAAGCGCCGCTGGCGTATCGCCCTCCTCATCCTTGCTATTCTTCTCCTTGGAGTAGGCATTCTCTTCAAGCTACGCTGGCGTGCCTGGTTCGGCAACGTCCCCGAAGCCCCCTACACCACTGAGCAAGCTATAAGCCGTGTGAGCGCTCACCCCAGAGAAGACTTCATCTCCCAGCGCACCATCACTTGGCTCGCTGGGGAGCAAGCTACAGCCAGCAGAGTTACTTCTTCACCCCATCGGCAAGCAAGGCGACACCCTGCGCCCCATCTCCTTCACCCCCACCTCCGAGGTCATCGCCTCACGCTCCGGACGTGGCTGCTACTACCAAGTGCATCTCGACAGCCTCAGTGCTGGGCGAAGCTATCTCTACACCATACGTGTCCAGGGAGCAGCCCCGTCATGGGACACTTCGCCATGCCCGACACGGCACGCGCTACGCACTTCGTCTACATGGGCGATGTCAAGACCCAAGCATCCAGTGAGGTAAGAGGTACTTTGACTATCTGCGTCGGGCGGTCAGCCCCATTGACTTCTTTGCCTTCGCTGGGGATCAGATCGAAGGACCCTACCGATGCCTATTGGCGTGCGTGGTATGCGAGTATCGAGACCTCACACGTAGCATCCCCATCATCGCTGCTCGGCAACCACGAGTACCTGAAGAAGGGCTTCGGTCGTGAGCTCGATCCCGCTGGGTGCGCCAATTCGGATACCCCACCAACGGGCCAAAAGGACTTCCTCGGGCGAAAGCTACTTCATCGACATGCCCTCCTGCGCTTCATCATCATGGATACCACAGACATCATGGGCTTTGGAGCGATCAAGCAGCATAAGGGCTTGCTGCTGCGATGTACTCAGGGATCACATCAACCGTGGCAGATCGTCCTCTTCCACCACGCCGTAGACTGCGTGCGCGAAGGGCGTAAGAACCTCGTGATGCACTACCTCTTCAAGGACGAAGCTTGTCGAAGGTGGTGCCGACCTCGTCCTCCGGGACACGACCACGGCTATGGGCGTTCGTCCACCCGCAGCGAGTCGGGCGACACCATCGCTCTGTCTTCGTCATCAGCTCCGCCTCTGCCCAGGTCTACCGCAACGGCTTCGATGCCGTCCACGACCGTTTGGGCTCTGGGATGCAGCGCTCACCAGCGCATCAGCGTTGACTCCACCTCCATCCACTATGCTTCTTACCGCTTCCCCGAAGCCATAGCAGGTCGCCCCGACAGCATCGTCCCCGAGAGCAGCGTCTCTACGACTCCATCGTCATCGAGAAGAGTCAGGGATGATATGCGTGGCGTGACTGCGCGCATCGAGCGCTCTCGACTTCGCAGGCTTTTGCTGGCAGGACAGCAAGGGGCGCAAGAAGGCAGCCTCAATATGCCAAGGAAGCAGCGTGACCGCGAGGCTTCGCACAGTCCTCAATCTGCTCACACCAAGTAACTCGTCACCTATTTTCACCATACATACTACGACACTATGGACAGTCAGAGGTAGAGCCTCTTCCTCGTCTCCAACCAGAAGTATTTCGAGCCAGGACCAAATACTCCTCATCAAAGACCGCTTACTCGCCCTCGATGACGACAAGTTTGCACTCATCTGTTCCTGGATTACAAGGACCCAACCACCGACTCCTCATCTCGATCTTCGTCGGAGGGTTTTCGGTATCGACCGCTTTATGCTCGGTGAGCACAGGGGCCTCGGTGTCCTCAAGCTCCTCCAGGTGGGGGCCTGCAGTATCTGGACAATCATCGACTGGTTCCTCATTCAAGGACGCACCCGTGAGCAGAACTACCTCAAGCTCCTCTCAGGTGATCTGCTGCTACGCCCTTCGCACCCGCTTTCGGGGATGAATGCCAGCCCCACACTCCGACACAGCCCCACCGCCCTCTGACAAGCGCCCCTGATATCTTCTCATCGGCTGCTGCTTCTCGTGGGAGCGGTGGGGCTGCATGCTTTTGCTTGACCCTGCAAAGACGCCCTTTCCTCGCCGTCTGATTCTGCACTACCACGGGATATAGTTGCCCAGGGTGTGGTCTGCAGCGTGCCTTCCACGCCCTCCTGCACGGGCACTTCTCCGAAGCCTTCGCCTACAATCGAGGCCCTCCCTTTAGCCTCCCATTCCCGTGCTCCTCTACGGCTATGTCGAGGTCTTTCCCCTGCGTGCGCCAGGTCTCAGACGGCTTCTTCACCATCCGCTGAGCCTCGTCCTGCTTACCCTCCTCGTCCTTGGCTGGTGGATCGGACGCAACATCTACGGCTACTAATCCTACACCCTTAATCTATTCTCCATGGACAAAGCTGGGGATGCCTACACATTCCTCAGTACTCCATTCGTGCATTTGTCTTGAAGCAAGATCTTCGGCACTTGCTCTTACGCCAGTGCAAGTACCCTCAGAAGGAAGTAGCGGGCAAAAGCAATACTGATCGATGCGCCAAGCTATACTGGTCGCCGTGACGACCAATAGTGGTCCCCCCACGGAGCAATAGTGCTTCACTCGCCAAGCAATATAGATCAGCGCAGTGAGGCATAGATATTCGCTGCATCCGCTCAGCTCCAACGAGCATCTTCCCCGAAAGTCCGGCATCCCAACCTCCTGCCAAGCGGTGTCCACAGACGGCGGCTTGTTTGCGCCTTTGGCAGACAGTTTGGCAGTGTACAGATATTGTTATATCTTTGCGGAGCTTTCAATAAGTACAGCCTTCAGAGGCGAACAAGGAGAGGTGCTCGAGTGGTTGAAGAGGCACGCCTGGAAAGTGTGTAAACGCCAAAAGCGTTTCGCGGGTTCGAATCCCGCCCTCTCCGCAAAGAGGCTTCAAAGTGACTGCAGAAATGGCCGTCACAGATAGCCTTCAGAATAAGAGGAAATCGTTGTAGGACATGGTCTACAACGATTTTTCTTTGTATGCAGTCTATAGACTTGACGGCTACTCCCTAGGGTCTAATAGTCATCAATCGGTCACTCTGCTACAGAAAACTGCTACACAAAATTAGACGTAGCAATTAGTGTAGCAGTGACAGCTACAAATGAAGGGCTAATTGAAGGCAGTGCTCATGCTTTGACCAGCTGTGGCCGGATGATCCTCAAACTTTGTACATTTGCACTCAAAGTATCTGAATAGTGGTGCTTTTTGTCGTAGTTATATGAAGAAAACTAAATGATTTGGATCCGAAGATCCTGAGACGACTGACGAACAATGCACGTGTACCTCTACGCGATGTCGCTGAGGGGGAAAATAGCTCGCGCTCCTCGGTCAATCAGCGACTCACTCGTATGCTTGAGAATGGGTGCTGACCTCCCTGAAGTATCACGTCAACCCTAAGAAAATAGGCTGCTACAACACCTGTACCTATGTAGGGTGCGCTTGGAGCGTGGCTCGCTCTATAAGGAAGTCGCCGAGGCGCATGAGAGACATTCCTGAGATCGTCGAGTGTCACTTCCACGACAGGTCCATATACGATGCTCATCAAGCTCTACGCTGTCGATGTACAATGACCTGATGCGTACATCCTCAATGGAATCATCCAGACGATCCTGGGGTCGTCGCTACAGAGACGTTGAGTTTCTCTGGATGTGAGCTTCAGCGCAAGCATCCACATTCCCGAGCACCTTCCTCAGTAGACAGGCACTGTGTCGCAAGCCACTGCTCCCAGTTCGTTAGCCTGACCGAGCTCTCGAGCTCGGTCAGAGCGCTGTTTGAGCACTCCTTCCTGACCGCTGTGGGTACGGGCGGAGGTGAGCGACCAGGCCGTGCAGGCGCGCAGGGTCACGGCTATTTGAGCCATTAGGAGAAGCAGCGGTGATGTCGTAGCTAAAGCTCAGTGCGACGATCTGGTCTTCGACCCATCACAGATCGAGCAGAGGTGCGAGCGTAGCAGGTGTGGGTAGCTCGTCTCGGGCATGAGCATCCTCGCTCTTGTTGGGATTGCTTTCCATCCTCTGCACGGACTGAGCTTGAATATCATCGATATTGATCCGAACTATTCCCTCGGAGAATAGCTCGCTTGTAAGAGACCATCCAGCGCCTCAAGCGCAATGGCCCTTCCGATACGAATAAGGAACTGGAACTACCACGCCCCCGAGCGCATCGCTATCATCTCTTCCCCTACGGCTGCAGGCTATGGGGACTTTATGCGCCAGTTACATGCCAATAGCTATGGGTAGTTCTCTACACCGCTCTATTCACGGCACAGATGCAGGGGGAGTGATACGACCTCCTTCGGTCATAGCAGCCTTAGGGCGCATCGCCGCCGTAGAGGAGCATTTTGATGCGGTGGTAATCATTCGTGGTGGTGGTGCAGTGAGCGAACCAAGAGCTTTCATTGACTACGCCTCTGTGAGGCTGCGGCACAGTTCCCACTGCCGATAATCTCTGGGATCGAGCACGAGCGAGATGTCCCGGTGCTGGACTTGGTGGCGCACACTTCGCTGAAGACACCTACGGCTGTGGCAGCTTTTCTTGGTGGATGGATTGGCTAACGAGGCTGGCTACTCTTCTCGAGCAGCTTCGCCGTCTCACCAGCCTTGCTACAAGCCCTCTCGATGGGACGAAGTACTGGCTACACTCAGGTCTCACGCCTTCCGCTCTGGTGCGAAGTCGCTTTGAGCAGGCCGAGCGTAAGCTCTGACCCAGCGGTCGCAGATCACGCTGGCTGCACGGCATTATCTCCAGCAGTCGGATCACCGACTGGACTTTAGTCTTGCGCCGTCTACCTGTAGCTTCAGCTCATGCCTTGCGCCTACATCAGCAGCAGCTTCGTGAGCGACTTGCCCTCTGCCCTTCTCACATCGCACATCCTACGTGAGCGATGGGAAGCAATCCTCCTTCGTCAGGAGCAGGCCGTTCGCTTTAGCCCACCCCGACCAGATCCTTCGGCGAGGGTTTAGCCTTGTGTCTATTGATGGGCGCATCGTGACCCCGAAGTAGCCAGCTACCTGCTGGGTGCTGAGATTGTGGTGCCCTCGCTGATGGAGCGGTGGATGCTGTGACGAGAGGATAAGCCTCCCAGTCCCCATCTCTCGGGAAGTCAATTCTCGGAAGACCCACCTTCGCCCAGAGGGTGAGTACCAGCCTCATAAAGGGGCAAGATAACTCGCTGCCACAGACGCAAACGGAGCTTGTCGACCAAGATGCTCCCTGCGAAGACGGCAAGGGATAAAGCCTATAACTAATACGATGAAGACCTCTGTGGAGTGCTCTTCGCTGAGCCTCTTGACAAAGCCCGTGTACCTACCGATGAGATATGGATTGCAGTGGATGAGATCAGACTGCGAGCGTAGAAGCGCTGATCCAGTTGACCACCCTTGCTCTGTAGCTCAGACGAGAGAAGGAGAGGAAGAGCAAGATCGAGGCGAGAATATTGATGGGAGAGCGTACCTGAGGAACTTATAGGTCAGTGAGCTCGCCATAATGGACTCCTAGTCACATAGGCATACAATATGAGTGCAAGGGATTGCGCCAAGGTGATGCCGAGATATGCAAGAGGAAGCTACGTCCTCGCCAGCTTTGGGAGTCGTTCGGGATAGAGCCTCGAGCAACGCCCCACGAGATAGATGCCTGCGAAGGCAAAGAGCGAGTAGCCCTCCTTGACCTCCAGCTGGTCATTCATAAACTCGAAGAGAAATTCAATCAAGAAGAAAAGCAGAAGATAGTGCCTGAGTCCCCGTTCATCGGTTCGTTGTACAAGGCATTAAGCAGAGGCGCGAAGAGCATTAGACTGAGGTAGGTGGGGAGGAACCATTCTGCTTTCCTATGGAGAGGTGTTAGGCTGTCTACCAAAGCTCCCTTTGTCGAAGGTCTCCACACCCAATAGGACAAGCGTACAATACACCCGATGGTATCAAAAATAGGGCTTGAAAGAGGAGACTCGTCATCCCTTGAGGCGAGCTTTTTATCCGAAGTACCCTGAGATCAGAATGAAGACATTGACCCCAACGATGGCTGAGTGCTTTCGCCCATACTTGTCCTAAGGCAAGGAACGGATGCGTGTGAATCGCCCTTTGGGTGGGAAAGCGGAACGTGAGGAAGTTGGCATGCAGGACGAGAACGAGGAGCATCGCCAGGATGCGGAGTAGCTCAAAATTGGAGGCGCGAGAGAGGGTAGAAAGAACGAGTCACCCACGAGATAAAGCAGTAGCTAAGAGGATAACAGCAGGCTATCCCTTCACGCTGCGGAGGGATAGCTGCTGTTAGATGAGTAGAGTAGTCACTCCATTATAATTTGTTAGTAGATGAGCTCGATGAGTAGGTCTTCACCAGATTCGTCAAAGAGGAGTTTCCTTCCTTGGCGAGCCAACCAATGGCGGCGAAGAGGTCCTTGTCAGAGCGGAGTTTGGTGGCCTTGCGTAGTGCCTTGATGTCCATCTTACCCAGGCTGTCGAGGGCATTCCAGACGAGTCCAGCATTGATGCCAATACGTTCGATCATGTGCGTTTGAATAGGTTTAGAGTGAAACGAAGTAGTATGACCAGCTCTGCGTGAGTACTGGCTCTGCGGTAAAAGTTACCAAGTCTTTCCCGATAAAGCAAACGCGCAAGCAAGTACCTCGCACCTGCACATTTTCCTTCTTCAGTGTAGCTTGCTTGTCTGATGTCAATTCCCCACAATGAAGCGCAGTGCTTGGAGGATGACTCAGGGAGATAACCTCGTCTCGAGACAGGTCGGGCCGCAATAATTCAGTACCTAGTAGAGTATTTACCGCTCACTGTCTCTAAGTATGGCTAAGATATTAGTAAATATTCGATACTGTAGACGAAGGCTTTGAGCTGATTGACGGCACATCAAGTCATCCGTCCACCACGAGGGCGCGACTTCTCTACCGAAGAGCTGCATGAACTCCTCCCCGAAGCCGACGTTCTCTGTACCTCCTTCGATTATCCCTACCCGAGCTACACTTCTTCAGCACGCCCACAAGCTACGCCTTGATTGCGAACTTCGGGGTCGGATACAACAATATCGATATTGACCATGCGCGCGCTCACGGCATCGCCGTCACCAACACACCACAGGCGGTGATTCTCCCGACAGCGGAGCTGACTCTGGCTCTGATGCTCGACTGCGCACGCCGTGTCAGTGAGCTCGACCGGCTGATTCGCCGCACTCCAGGTCAGCGTCCTCACGATCGGACGTAGCTGGGGTATTTACTGGGGTACACTTAGCAGGCAAGACTCTGGGACTCATCGGCTACGGGCGCATCGCATCGGCCGTACGCCGTGCGTGCTCGGGCCTTCGGGATGAAGATCCTTTCACAACAAACGCATGCCACTCTCTCAGGAAGAAGAAGCACGCCAAGGGATCACTTATGCCTCCTTAGACACCCTGCTTAGTACCTCAGACTTCATCTCCATCCATACTCCCTTACAGCATGGAGACGCACCACTTTATCGGGGAGCGTGAGTTGGCAAAGATGAAGCCAACTGCTATCTTCATCAATACTCGCAAGAGGTGCTGTCGTCGATGAAGAAGCCCTCGTGCAAGCACTACAGCAAGGGACGATTATGGCTGCTGGGTAAACGATGTCTTCGAGCAGCAAGATAACCCACATCCGTCTCTCTGCACCCTCGATAATGTATGTATGACACCGCACATGGGCACTCAGACGGCTGATGCACGCCAGGCAATGAATCGTGAGATGATCGAGAATGTCGTGCGCTTCCTCGCTGGAAGCTCCGACCTCAGCCGAGTCGTATAAGCACTTCCTCCAGACTTTTACTACATATATATTGTGTAGCGCACACTTCTCTACTCATCGCAGCACTACTTGCCCTCATGGTGGGCTGCACGAAGAAGGCGAACTCATCCACTATGGAGCTACAATACCCCAATGACACGCTGACTCGTATCGAGATCAATAAGCCAAAGCGCTACCTGCTCCTCCCCATCGAGAGCGTCAGCCCGAGGTGCCGCATACGCCTCGTGGGGGATCGTCCCGAGGATACTTGGCTTGACGTACGTCTGGCCGTCGATAGTATAGACTATTACGTACCCCTACCGCTACCCACCGACCAGTCTACGGCGACAGTCGAGATCGTGGGACTTAATCGTAAGGCTATCTCGCTTTCGAGCAGCTTCGTCTCTCCGATACCTTGACACCTCTGCCAAGGATTACTACCGACCAGCCTACCACCATAGCCCGGCCTATGGCTGGATGAATGACCCCAATGGTATGATCTACAAGGATGGCATCTATCATCTCTACTATCAATATAATCCCTACGGATCGAAGTGGGGCAATATGTACTGGGGGCATAGTTCTTCGCGTGATCTCATTCACTGGGCGTACCACGATCAGCCTTAGCACGCGACACACTTGGTCCATCTTCTCAGGGAGTGCTATCCTCGATCAGGAAGGGACGGCTGGCTTCGGCAAAGATGCTATCTCGCCTACTACACCGCACACACGATACGCACGGGAAGCAGTGGCAAGCGCAGTGTAGCTTACAGCACAGATAATGGAATGACCTTCACCAAATACGCAGGTAACCCCATCCTTACCGCTTATGACGGAGTCGCAGACTTCGTGATCCGAAGGTCTTCTGGTATGCTCCAGGCGAAAGAGCTGGTATATGATCGTCTCCGCAGATAAGGAGATGCGCTTCTACCGCTCACGCGATCTGAAGCAGTGGGACTATGTGAGTGCTTTCGGCGAAGGCTATGGAGCTGCCCTGAACCAGTTCAGATGCCCGGACTTCTTCCAGCTCAGTGATGAGAAGACCCGGACAAGAGAAGTGGTGATGATCGTCAATAATAACGGCTGTGCGCTTCCGGTGGGAGTGCCACGGGTGCTTCGTGGGCTCATTTTGACAACGCGACCTTCCGCCCGGACCGCACCCGAGGGTAGCTCACTGGCTCGACTTCGGCAGAGGATCACTACGCACTGGTCGCTTTAGCCCACAATACGCGAGACGCTGCACCATCGGCATCCTTGGGTGAGCAACTGGCGGTACGCCAATGTCCGCACCGTTCAGGCAGACGCGTGGGATGAACGGCCTGCCACGTGAGCTTTTCCTCTTCACTCAAGAGGTATCAGCTGCGTGGGAGCACGCAGCGCACGAAGTTGAAGCTCTACGCCAAGCCTCAGTCAATCTCGTTCTTCCCTAAGAATATCGGCGAAAAGTATGCTAGCGATGCCCTCGCAGGAGCTGGAAGACAGCTTCGAATTAGAAGGTCGAGCTGACGCCCTCCCCACAGACAGAGACGCACGCAGCATCACCCATACGCTCAGCAACCGGCTCGGGGAACGGCGCCCATCATCCTCGACCTCGAGAAGAAGCGCATCACGATGGATCGCACCAAGAGCGGTCCGCATTGACTTCGGAGTACCAGCGCCCACGGGCGTGAGGCAATGCTTGGCGTGAGCGTGATGGGGTGAGTGCTACCACAATGACTTCGCTATCCCTGCCACGTGGGCTCAGCCCATGCGGTGGGAGACCCACAAGCTCCGCCTCCTTCTTAGACCGAAGTATGGCTGACTCTTTCGTACAAGATGGGCGCATCGCTGCGGCCAACCCTCATCTTTTCCTCGAGAGCCTTACGCGAGCCTTCGTCTAAGCGGTCAGGGTGGAGTGCCACGGGTTCATTCCGCCCACCTCTACCGACCCCGGGCTACCGCGGTTTCATGCACTTTTGTGCCACACACGTGCACATTTTACTCACCGTATCGACTATTATGCAGCAGGAACCCATCATATTAGGAATAGAGGTATCGTGCGACGACACTTTCGGCAGCCGTCTTAGTCGGACATACAAGCTCCTCAGCAATGTCACTCGCCTCCAAAACTGTTGTACACATACTGCATACGGCGGTAAGCCGTACCAGAGCTGGCATCACGCGCCCACGAGCGAAAATATCGTCCCCCGTAGTCATCAAGCCATCCGCCGTAAAAGCTGCAGCATCACCCTCTGCCCAAGATATAGACGCCATAGCTTTCCGCGTAGGTCCTGGACTCTTTGGGTTCCACTCCTTGTCGGGACGAACTTCGGCCAAGGGACTCTCTCCTCCTCTCTCGGCATCCCTAGTTTGTCGGGGTCAATCACCCTCCACGCCCACGTGTTTTGCCCACTTCATCGCAGCAAGAGGATGGTGGGGAGCACACCAGCCACCGAATTTCGCTTTACCTCTGTCTTTCGCTCGTCTCAGGAGGCAGCTCGCAGATCATCCTCGTGCGCTCTGCTCCTCCGATGCCAGCCATCATCGGGCAAACCATCGGTAGTGCCGCTGGTGCAAGCCGCTCGACAAGTGCGCCAAGGTGATGGGACCTGCCAGCTGGTGGCCCCAGATCGTCAGACTGCCTTGCGCAACGCAGAAGGCAATCCCAAAGCCTCTCAACCTTCAGCAAACCCAGCGTCCCCAGGGCACCACGGCTACAGCTTCATAGCGGACCAGTATGACATCCTTCCTCTGCACATTGAGACGAACCGGGCGAGAAGAACTCGAGACTTCACTCGAGGAGCGTAAAGGCTATTGACCTCTGCCTGCCTCCAAACCCACCGCTCATCGACATACTGATGAAGAAGCTCCGTGCGGCAGCCAGGCTGGAGCATCCGTCAGGTCGCTAAGCTGTCGCTGGTGGGGTGTCGGCTAACGCGGCTTGCGGAAGCCTTTCACGACCATGCTCTTCCGCCACGGCTGGAAGGTGCTTTATCCTGAAGTTCGCGCCTACACCACGGACAACGCTGCTATGGTACGCGGTGAGATGGGTATTTTAGCTTTACCGAAGGCAGCGCACTGGGCTTCGACGCTGTTCCCTTCGCTGCTCGTGCCACCATGTAAGTCGCTCACGCATGCATCAGATCCAATTTCACTCCGCCTCGCTCATCGAAGAGCTACAGCGTCGCAGTCTGCACATTGCTACGGCAGAGGCTGTCCTCGGGCATCTTGCCGCCGCTCTGGGTAGCCTCTCAGGTGCTTCGAGCTATTTTCAGGCGGAATCATCGCTTATCAACCCGACCTCAAGACCTCACTCCTCGGTTCGGGCTCATCGACACCTACCACGTCGTCAGCGAAGAGTAGCCTGCGCTATGGCACTCGGTGCGATGGAGCAACTGCAAGCCGAAGTAGCTATCGCCACCACGGGGTCGCAGGTCCTACGGGCGGTGATGCGACCCATCCAGTGGGTACGATCTGCTTGGCTGTCGTCTTCGAAGGTCCGAGAGGTCCTGTTGTCAATTCAACGACCCACCACCTATCGGGTAGCCGTGAAGAACATCGACCAAGCCATCCACGAAGCCCTGCACCTTGCACCACAACTCCTCGAAGCCCACCCCGAACAATAGCTCTCGCCTCTACGACCGCTCTTATAATGCGTACGTCTTCCTCCTTCCTCCGCTTGCGCTGACAATAGCCTGCTCCCCTATTCCTGTCCCCACACTCACCCCTTTACTCCTCCGCACAGTCCAGCGAAGAGGTGTGTCGCATCGGTCTGTATTACAAGGTGCTGGGCGAAGGCGATAGCAAAGAGCCTCCCTGTCCCTTACTGCTGTCCAACCCTTCGGACCTGCTGCCATCGGTAGGGTTTTCTCCCTGGTGACCTCATCACCCGTTGATGGAGTACCAGACCGAAGGCCTGACCTATCAGCAAGTGGAGCGAACTGCTCACTCAGCCCGCTACGCGAGCACCTACCACGGCGATCGTGCGCGTAGGCTCTGGTGCTACACCCACCTCCTTGTACCCAGCTGCAAAAGCTACCTATGCCCTCACTGAGGCGCGGAACTGGCCGTGGCAGCAGGATATAGTCCCTCTCGATCAAGCCAAGCAAGAGCGTGCCTTGCCCCTTCCATCAGTGGAAGTACACCCTTTGACTGGTCACAAGCAAGACCTTTGCCTTTGCCCCCGCTAGCGAGAGGATAAAGCACTCTACGACACACTCTACGGACAAATAGCTGCTCTCCTGGAGCAGCGAGGTATGAGACAGGGAAGCTAACACCCCCGACCTTGTATTCCAGTGCGTACGGGCCAAAGCCAATGAAGTTCCAGCTTGGCATTGCAGGTCACAGCTTCTGGCCAGTCCATAAGCCTCTTGGGCAAGTACGACCAACTTACCTGCAGGAAAAGAAGAAATACGGCTCCTATTCCCAGCAGATCATCCCTGTGATGCTGAGCAGACTTCCCTTTGCGACCACATCCACCCCTTCCACTTACACAGAGAGATCCACCGCTATCTCTATACAGGCATCCTCTACGACAGCCGTGATCTCAGCCGTATCGCCGATGTCGAAGACTCACCAGCATTCACAGCGGGCTTGACGTGCAGGGGACAAGATACTCCGTATCGATGGTGAGCCTCATGAGGCACCTCTGTCGCGGATCTGTCGGCACGCGCTGCGGGCTCTCCTCGATATGATACCTGCATCGCTGCACGCACGGCAGAGGCTGTGCCACGTCCCGAGCAAGCACCCTGACGAGTGAGTGAGTTTATACCAGCGTCTCGCAAGGCTTTTAGTGAGAGATAAGTATCCCGCGATAGTTCCTTTGCAGCCATCCTCTTTGCCTTCCCGCGACATCAGCGAGAGGCAAACGCATGACCGAACTCAGCGCAGACATCGAGACGCAATGGCGAGGACCCATGCCGCTGAGCCTCCTCACACCTATTCTCCGTGACGAATCGGTGTCCATCCCCACTAATCTACTCCACTGCAGCCTGCTCTTCTCTCTGACCTACCGGCTCGGTCGCGCGCACTCAGTCCGCTCCATCCTTCGGCCTCGTCTCCATCGAGGGTGCCTTTATCTCGATGGTGGCATCCAAGATGTCCTACTTCCCTTACGCGCCACCTCCCCTGCGAGGAGCGAGGTCAGCGTCCTCTGGTCTTCGTCTCACCACGACAATGAAGGGAGACCTCATTTGCGACTGACCTCACGCGCGTAGCCCAAGTCCAGCGGTGGCGTACCGACTGCAGCTCCGTCACCGAGGCAGGGCGCGCTGCCTCGAGTGGGGCGTTCACAGGATCTCTTCGTCCCCTTCCGTGAGCCAGTCAACGAAGATGCAGGAGGGAGACAGCTATACCGCCTGTCACACACATCGATGCCCGGAGTGGCAAGATCGTCAGTCGGCACGCGCCACGACCTTGACAATACCCCCGTCGGACTGGCGGCTACCCGCAGCAAGCGATGGCCTGCGTCGTCACCGACGCAACAGGCGCGCATACCGCCGCATCATCGAGCACAGACTGGGGACTACTCTACAGTGATACTGCGCCCACGTATGCACTCCAGCGTGGTGGGCGGATGAGGCTCACCGTCATCCGCCTGCGCGAAGAGGACAACAAGGTCGATCTCTCGCTTGTCTGTAGGCTACCAGCAGAGGTCGATGGCGAGCAAAGCGCGCTTGCTTTCAGCCTGCACTTAAGAGAAGCTACACTGGACACCTCCCCATCGGCGACAAGAGGTCCCGCAGAGAGGTGATGCGCCCCACCGGAGTATGAGCAAGAAGACGTTCAAAATGGTGCTTTTGGCTCTCTACTTACAAAGGCTGGACTTGTCACCCTTGCTCCGGACCGAAGTACGCAAGAAATGGCCCTTCCCCAAAGGAAATGTACACATGTTCACCCCAGCGACAGAAAGTGGGGCTGCACTCGATCGCGATGAACAGAATGCATCACTCAGAGGGCAGCCCTTCTTCTATCTTTGGACTTCAGAGGCTTCAGGAAAGGCATCTTCGTCCCTGAGCCATTACAGCGACATGATGGCACGGTCTTCTTCAGCTACCTCAGCAAAGACGACCCAATGGCCGGATCAGAAGCGAAGAATTGCCCTCCGCTCTCGCCCCGGAATCTCCTGAGAGACTCATGCCAGACGCTTCGCTATCATCCATCAAGACCGATGCGTGGAGAGAGCTTCCTGACCAGAGCCTCACCCTCACGCACACCTACTCGAGACCCCAGTAGCTCCCTCGAGGGATATACTCACCTGTCCTCTGAGGGCCACTTCTTCTTCTGCTTTATCCTACTTCCTGGTCGCTTTTGTCGCCTTCTCTCCCGAATCCTTGTCAAGCTCCCACGGAGATGAACTGGCGACACACCCCATGAAGGGGTACCATCGATGCCCACCTGCACCCAGTGCCGCCGAGACACCACGGGCTGATTACAGGAGGGATGCACGGGCACCCATACCATCGTGAGACTTTTGATGCGTGACGACCTCAGTCGCGTCGCCGAAGGAGTGCACGTCCGTCGATTCGGCAATTTACACTCGCAAGACTGCAGCCTTATTACCCTCTTCGGTACAGCCGCAGATGAGTTCCGGAAGTCGCGCGTGTACTATCGACCGCAGTCATGGGGTTAAGCACTTAGGTGACCTCCTCCTCCAACCCTCTACCAGCTGGGTCCATCAGGCGAAAATGTGCGCCCAAGAGCGCACAGTCGCGCTCATCCAAGGAGGCAGGGGACAACTCCCTCGAGGGCTTTTACACACAGGTACTCGTGGCTACTTTGATGGGAAGGATCTCATCTCTGCGCTGTCCTCATCCGCTTCATTGAGCAGAGACGCGGACGGAAAGTTCTTCTACCATTCGGGAGGTGGTATCGCACTCAATGGCACCTCGGAAGACGAATACCACGTAACGTTCTGCAAGATTTACATTCTCAGTAACGTACCTGCCGTCTCTTCGCACTTTCCTCGTTGGGACTCTTCATGGTACGTGGGGGCGAGCCCAGACTGTTGATCTCCATCCAAGAGCGGATGCTTCGTACAAGCTACAGACTTTGGAACTGCCAGAGTCCAGTCAGCCTATCTTACAAAGGCCTCTCAGCGCCGTAACCTTTTGCTTGGCACAGAGTCGAGGAGTTATCTGATGAGAGCAGGCCCTTCCTTCCTCCACGACCCTACCGCCTCACTCTTGAGTATGACCTCACAAGATCTTCGTGCGCTATCTCTCTCATCCCTTACCAAAGGCGGAGAGCATTAGTAGAAAAGCTGCGACCGGTACACCTTCGAGGGACTTCGACTACAGCTATAAGTATGCTGATCGCCGTTGCTTCTTCGATCGAGTGGAAGCGACTCCTTCCCGATGATGAAGAGCCTCTCTTTGTCCGCCAAAGATGGCACCATTACGGATGCACCAGCTTCACGAGACATCAACTTGTCAGAAGAACCGAGAGTGGATGCACTTCCACGCACACCTCTGCTCAAAGGGCGCAGAGGGGAGTCGCTACTACGCCGATGGTCTCAATCGCAGAGCACGACCATCCCAGCTCTTACCCACCCCTCACGCATGCCCGTCCTTCTGCTCATCAATGCTCTTCTTCCCCTCGAGGAGGCTCTCCGTATCTCCTACAGCACTACAACCCTAAGTCTCCCACGATACACCATATGAAGTCCATGCAATCCTCTCCAATCGATCCTCAGCAACTCTTTGACTTAGAGCTGTAGTGAGCCTGATAAGGAGGATTAGCATCAATAGGATGGACTGCACTTTTGTAAAAGGATCCCAATGGCTTAGTATAACCGAGGAGACACTTGACTATCCTCCAAGCTAAGGCAAAGTACTCAAACTACACCGATATACTCGCTACCCAGACGAAATCTTTGTACAAACACTGGTATACAACGATCCTTATTTCCGCTCAAAGTGTACGACATGGAAGGAGAACACGGAGATCTAAGACTCCTCATTTGGCCACCAGCTGCACTCATCCTCAGACTACTTCGGAAGGAAAATCTCCCTATGCTTTTAGACTCTTCGGCCTTCTTTGCTCGTAAATTCAGTACCGCTCATGAGTCCAGAGGTGTCGATGAACTGATACGACGACTCAAGGGGCTAAGCGCCGACTGTTTTTCATACTTGCATGAGAAAGCCCAGGGGCTACTCCTGTCTATGAGGAGTAGCCCCTGCTTATAAGATCTATGACGCTATGATTAGCGTCGGGGATAAGATTACTTCACTTCTTCGAAGTCTGCATCCGTGATGTTGTCTCCTGAAGGCTGGGAGGCACCAGCACCGGGCTGCGCACCAGCAGCAGGATCAGCAGCACCAGCAGCATTAGCGTGGCTGTACATCTCTTCGCTGGCAGCTTGGGAGGCAGCTGCACTTCGGCAGAAGCAGCATCGATGCACCTTCGATATTCTGAGCTGAGTGAGCTTCCTTGAGCTTAGCCAGAGCTGCTTCGACAGCAGCTTCTTGTCAGCGGAGAGCTTGTCACCAGGTCCTTCAGTTGCTTTTCCGTCTGGAAGATGGGGCTATCAGCCCTGATTGAGCTTCGTGATACGTTCGCTTTTCCTTCTTGTCGGCTTCGGCGTTGGCAGCTGCTTCGTCCTTCATGCGCTGGATCTCAGCGTCAGAGAGACCGCTCGGGAAGCTTCGATACGGATCTTCTAGTTTGCTTACCCATGTAGCCTTATCCAGAGCCGTGACATTGAGGATACCATTAGCGCTCAATATCGAGTCACTTCGATCTGAGAAGTCTGGCGAGCGCAGGAGCAACTTCGAGCTTAAAGCGACCGATGCTCTGTATCCTTAGCGAGCGAACGTTCACCCTGCGGGACGTGGATCTCTACCTCAGGCTGATTATCAACCGCCGTCGTGAAGATCTCACTCTTCTTCGTTGGGATGGTCGTGTTAGCATCGATGAGGCGCGTCATCACACCACCCATCGTTTCGATACCGAGCGAAAAGGAGTAGCGTCCAGTAGAAGGACATCCTTGATCTCACCGGTGAGGACACCACCCTGGATAGCAGCACCGACGGCGACGACTTCATCGGGATTAACGCCCGCTTCGAAGGGCCTTGCCGAAGATCTTCTCTACAACTCCCTGGATAGCGGGGATACGCGTAGAGCCACCGACGAGATTACTTCATCGATATCGCTCTTGGAGGCCAGCGTCACGCAGAGCCGTTTCGCAAGGGCAACACAAGCCTGGATGAGGCGGTCAGCCAGCTGCTCGAACTTTGCACGGTCAGCGTACGTACCCAAGTGCTTGGGGCACACCACCCACGGGCATAATGTAGGGAGGTTGATCTCCGTAGAGGTCGTGCTTGAGGCTCGATCTTCGCCTTTTCAGCAGCCTCCTTCAGACGCTGCATAGCCATGCGGATCCTGACGGAGGTCTACGCCTTCATCAGCCTTGTAAACTCATCGGCGAGCCAGTCAGCTGATCACGTGGTCCGAAGTCATCCCCACCGAGGTGTATCCCGTTGGTAGAGCGCACTTCGAAGACACCATCACCGAGCTCGAGGATGGAGATATCGAACATGCCACCACCGAGGTCGAAGACAGCGATCTTCATATCACGGTCGCTCTTATCGAGACCGTAAGCGAGCGCAAAGCTGCCGTAGGTTCGTTGACGATACGGCGGACATTCAGCCCTGCGATCTCACCAGCTTCCTTGGTAGCCTGACGCTGCGCATCGTTGAAGTAGCGGGTACGGTGATGACGGCATCCGTGACTTCAGCACCGAGGTAGTCCTCAGCCGTCTTCTTCATCTTCTGCGGGATGATAGCAGAGATTTCCTGAGGCGATGTAGAGGCGGCCATCGATGTCGACACGAGGCGTATCGTTGTCGCCACGCACGACCTGACAAGGCACGCGGCGATTTCGTCCTTCACCTGAGCGAAGGTTTCACCCATGACGCTTGATCGGAGTAGATCGTCTTCGTGGAGCTGGTGATGGCTTGACGTTTTGCGGGGTCACCCACCCAGCACGTTCGCCACCATCGATGAAGGCGTGACGGCTGGTGAAGAGACGATGCGCTTCCCTTCGCTGTTAAAGCGATGACGATAGAGTTCAGTTCCTTCAGTACGGAGCACACAAGAGTTTGTAGTCCTGAGGTCTCATTCCAATGATCTTTCCCATAATATCTACGTTGTCTTTTATCTTCAGCTTCTCACGTTACTTCTATATACTGTGGCGTGGGCTGGTGGACTCATCCTCCGTCGATGAGCTGGCACCTAGCCGACTATCCCACCGATGAAGGTGCATGTGGTCTGCGGCGACACCCATGAGGAGTCTAACAACTCACGCTCGCCTACTTAGGTCAAAAAGCACAGCGCAAAAAGAATACGCTATGTAAAGTGTGCGCCAAATTGTCGCACCCTTACTTCCCCATATCAGATCAGAAATAGCCCAGCCTCAATAAAATTCGTACTTTTGAGACGCGCAGTGCTACTACTCCACCTAGCACGCAGCCACTCTAAGAACAACACTGCTACCAGAAAAGCCACGTCAATGCGCTATGTGCGACAGTCTTTCTCCTGATGAGTACAAGCTGTGCCAGCATCTTTTGGGCACAGTAACTTTGCCAGCGTATCCAGCAATCAGTATCCCTCGGATGCACAGCTTTTAAGATCCACGAACAGCAAAGTCGAGGTCTTCTCTGGCTACACACCTGCAACGAGTACGGCTGAAGTCTAGTAGAGGGCTTCTTCCGCAGCGACTTATACACTTACCTTCTCTAAACCTCGTTGCACAGCCATCAGACACACAGGTCAATAGCTCCGATCCAACCCTGGTACTTTGCGACATCTGACGATGCTCCGTGGCGTATCATTGACCCAATAACAGGTGCAATGTGTGGCAGATTGATCAAAGACGGGTACAGGTCACTACACTACATGCTACGATGGCTACTACACACCAAGCCTCTCGTGCAGGCTTCCTTTTATTCATTAGGCTAACAAGGATAAGCAAAGTTCAGATCCTACTCGCTACAAGACGTTCAGAGGGTTGCTGCACTAGACTCATCCCCCAGAAGGCAGTAGCTAGTAAACATCAACAACACAATTAAGCCCCCACAATGCAGGATGATCTGCATTGGGGGCCTCATAAATCATGCCTTAGGCTTTGGCTCCAGCTCGAGACCGATCTGCCTCTTCGGGAGCCCAGGCGCAGGCCAGCCAGGAAGGCGACAAGCACAGTTCTTCGCCTGCACCGAACTGATTGCGGTAGCCAACAAAGGCCAAGCAGAGAGGCACCACGAGCCTAGGCTCTTGTCAGATCAACACACGCACTGGACGCAGACCGACCCCAACCCTTCCCGTCTCCGCTGTAGAAAAGCCAAAGCCTCCATCCTTGCAGAGAGGTTGGAAGGGCTCCTTGATTACCTTATAATAGTAGCGCGCAGAAGGGGCGGATCCTTAGAGGCTCTCGCGCTTACCACCGTTCCTGCTTCTCGAACTGAGTAGGTTCAAATAGTCCCAGTCTGAATTTTCATTACAGAGAAGTGCAGCCACCTCAGGGAAGTCCAGCTTGTAGTCTTGGCCTTATTATCGTACTTGGAAGGGACGTGAGTCCCCGAAGATCAGCGTGCGCCGTGTTCGTCAGGTTGATTCCCGTGAAGTACTGCTGTGCGATAAGCGGGTGGTGAAGCCTACAGTGGGATGCTTGAAGCACCCAACGGCTCCAGCTACATATAATCTAAATTCATCACTTGGATTCTTTTAGTCTGGATGAATACTATAAGATTGACTGACAAAATACAAAAGATCCTGCAACCAATTTGCATGATCCACCCATTAATTCAGGAAGCGCATTCCACCGTTAACTGCAACAGGGTGGTGAAAATAGCCTGTCGGTTGGGGAATTGTCTCGGCTCATCCACAAAGATAGCTTGAAGCCCCCTCCCACCTATACTGCTCTGCGAGGCGGAGCAGTATGGGTGGAGAAGCGGCTCCACTACTAGTCGGCGAGCGGGCCGGCGGTGGTCGCGCACGGAAACAGTATAACTCCGATACCACCTATCTGCCTACATGTGGCGGTATGTACAGACTTGCCTGGGTCCTGATGCGAAACTATAGCATATATTCAAGAACCAAAAGTATATTTGTTGCAACAAAATGAGTCCTCTACATGGGAATCAACATGGTAGAAGACACCCCATGAAAGAAAGATCGTCCTCATCTCCTGCACGTTGCTCGCAAAAGGCAAAAACCGTGCAGGCTAAAGAGATGTATATCAGCCCCTCTTTTTAAGAAGAGTTGGATATGCCAATCAAACTAAAACTAGACCGAATATTTATAATCCTTTCTGCCAAACTGTCATTTGTCGATCCTGAGAGGTGATCGACACTTATAAGCAGGACTCTGTATAAGTTTCAGCCTATAAACAGCCTGGGCGGCACAGGCCGACTTCAGGAATTAAGATCTGCAGGAATAGATCCAGAACATGATGAGTTTATCCTCCTTGCAGGAGGCCTATGGTATCTCTTAGGGAGGATGGTATTCGCAATTTCACGCTACTGAAGGCGTGGCGGAATGGATTACATTTGAAATATCTTAATGAGCAAATGTACTTACAGCTACTGAACTTCAATCGCGTCTCAAGTAAAGCTCCTAAAGGAGGCAGATCCTCCTTCACAAGTGTCCCAAGAGCCTGGGGATATCGCTGGTGGTTTCCTAAAGAGACAGCACAGCAACTCATCTTCAATACATGGCATTGGACAAATCGCATCTAAGGAAGTAATCAGGAAGAATATTGGTTGTATACTTCCAGTATAGCCAAAGTTTACGCCAATGTGTCAATTTGGCATGCTTGTCAGAAACATACTGCTTCCGCCGTGAGCACGGCATTCTATCATTGCGACAGGTATCGATTAGCACATTTGCAGATTGGATCAAACGACTTCACCGACAAAGTGGTGTGAACTACTTGAGCGCTGCTGTTGGGATTGGCTGTCTCAGCCTCCAAGGGATACGAGATCATCGAGAAAGAGATCTCTAAAGTGTTTCCATTAGCATTCAAAGAACAAAGCGTCAGCTCTACTGTGCGCCCAACTCAAATCCTTACGTAAGGAAGCACAAAAGTAACTTAGTTAGAGACTAGCAAGTCCCAGTGCAGCCCTCATGAGACACACAGAGTGACTCAGTGAGGGCTGCTCGACTAATCCCACCTTGCCAGAGTAGCTGTAGCACAAACCTTGCGGCTTATGCTTCGTGTAGAGATATTTTACCTTTGGTCAACTTAGCCGTTTACTCACTGTAACCGACTCTCCAGCGGAAGAGGTGCTTATTCGGGATCCGACCAATACTCTTTTCGTAAGGTCCTTAGGGTAGGTCGGTGCTTCAATACCGCAGAAGTAGTTGATATAGTCAATAAGGCTTAGCTAGCGATGTTTGCGTACTCACGCAGTCACAGCCCATACAGTGGTCTCAAGCTGCAAAACCGTGGTCTTATAATAACAGAAAGCTATGTCAATTATATTTGGACATAGCCTTTCAGTGGTGGTTGTATGGGAGAGTAAATGCCGTTTAGCTGTAACCATCTCCTTTTTTTTACCCTCTCACACACTTATCACCTTTTAAGGAAAAGCAGACTTCTCAGCGAATATTTTGCAGGTACTGCCTTGATGGCATAGCCAGCCTTATCTTCATGGATAATACCATTGAACGATTACCAGTGATCAACTCCAGAAGCACAGCATAACAGGCAGCCATGCTTTCTCATGGAATGCTTTCCGTACAATATCATAGTTGATACTGCGTGAATTCGCCAGGTCTGTCTTGGGATCTATCCCTCGTTCTTGGCATATAGCACGATATTCCTGTACCGAAGGAAGCTTTACCACAAAGTCATCAAAACCTTAAGTCAAAGAAGTCTCGTACTCCTTCAGTGGTGCCTCTTCTATGGGGGTGCTCCTCAGTTCGCTGGGTGTGTACGCTCAGTTCAGCCTCTACCTCCTCACTGGATATATTGCCTTGAGAGTTATCATAGTCATAGGGGCGCTCCTTGAAACTCTCCTCTGATTCGTTGCTCGCTATTCACACCACCCTCTGGGGGATCTCTAGCAGGATCTTGAGGTTCATCTATATCCGCTCTTGGTTACTTTATGCCATTGCTCTACACGTGTGTGGT
>BNJT01002715.1_pt1 | contig 84242 bp, 99 predicted proteins | sample 8540491 | NCBI WGS metagenome assembly BNJT01 (sample SAMD00202455, study PRJDB9452) | human saliva metagenome | host: Homo sapiens | reverse complement strand
TGTTGCTGGAGTTGGGTGCGGTGGAGGAAATGTGATTTCAAACAACTAGAAAAAGAAATTACACAAAAAAATACCGTTTGGAAAAATAAATTTCAGATGGTATTTTTGCATTTTCAGACTGTCTGAATACTACACAATTTCCGCTAACGCATTGGCAACGTGCCACATCAATACAGGCGGAATGGCATTGCCAATTTGCCGATATGCCTGAATATCACTCACAGGAAATTGAAAGGTATCAGGGAATGATTGAATACCAGCCGCTTCTCGCGGTGTAAAACGGCGATATAATTCTTTGTCTTTATCAACCAATAAAACTGGGTCTCGTGAGTTTAAACTGGTTTTTGCCAAATGTGCCGTAATAGTTAAGCATTGTCCTTGCAAATCCTGATATAAACCGCGTTTCATGTTATTTTTCGCATTTTTTTCATGCCTAAAAACAGCTTTTTTTCTGAAAAAAATAATATTTAGGATTATCAATCGCCAAGGTAGTAATGATTTTTTTTCTAATTTTACAAAAAGGTTTTTTTGATATAAATTAGGCTGTTCGGCATGAGTTTCCATAGGGAATGTATAGTGTTTCTGAATATCTTTGCGAACACCTACCATAAATACACGTTCACGTTTTTGCGGAATACCGAAATTTGCTGCCAACAATAATTTATATTGAACTTCATATCCTGCTTGTTTAAATTCGGTTAATACTTTTTGTAAAATTTTCCCTTTTTGCAAAGTCATTAAACCCTTAACATTTTCAAAAAAACAAAATATTTAGGCTGTTTGATTTGCAATACTTTTTACCAATTCTTTATATAAATTAGCGCGTGCGTCATTGGTGTCTTTACTGGGATTAACCGTGCTGAAAGATTGGCATGGGAAACCGCCTAATAATAAATCAAAAATCATCAAGCTCTTGAATATTTAAATTCTTAATATCATCACAAATCGCAGGGTGTTCAAAAATTAGCGTTATACGTTTGCACAGCAAATTTATCAAAAATCCAAAAGCGTAAACAATTTCAAACGGCAATTTAGGATAAGTTTGCCCCAAGTATTCAAATCCGCCCAATAATCCCAAATCAGAACCACCACAACCACAAAAACAACGATACAACTTTTTAATTTTTTTCACTCATAAAAACATTATCCACTTCAACCGAAACATCTACGCTATTTGCCCAAAAAAATCCATGCGATACATGGTTGGCATAACGTAAATAATCCCCTGTTCATTCTTCTCAAAAAGGATTGATTATTTTGCGAATATAAATTTTATGAGCTGTAAAAATACACACGATAAATCATGTAGGCTGCCTGAAATTGCTCCGCAGCAACCCATTCTTTGCGTGTTAAATTAACAGTTTCTATCCAATCGTGATTATCTAAATCAGGTGAAGTAACACGAATGGTTGATTTCACTTCAATAAATCTATCAAAATCAGGATTATTTGGGTTTTCATCAGCGGCAACTGATTTTACATCGTAGCCCAAACCACGAATTTCACCCACAAGCTGAACTTGATTGACTAAGCGTTGATTGTATTTTTTTCACACGTTCTTGCTCTAACTGAAATACCAATTCCTCGCCCATTTTACCTAATTCATTTTTGTCTATTTTTTTACTTACTTGATGTTGATATGGCAAAACTGTATTCAAAACTTGAGCATTTTTTAGAGCAATTTGAGCAAAATATTCTGCCCATTCCATTTCAATGCGTTTGCCAATGTATTCTTCATTTAAATCAAATTGGTAAATATCAAATTGAAGTGGCGTATTGTATTCTTTTGATAAATAATTGAATTAACTCATTTTCATGATGATTTAATTGTACGGCTTTACTGTTTCGATTTTTCATCAATCACAATCAAATTCGCCAATACCAATAAATTCAACAATTCTCTAATATGTTGAAAATCATGAGATGTTACAGGAACACGTTTTAATGAATTCTTTTTGACTATTAGAAATAATCGTATCCAATACTTCTTTTGGTGTAACTTTTGCCTTGCAGCACTTCCAACGCATTCAACACATAATAGCCAATATGGTAAGTAGTTATGGTAAATTTTACCTGTTCCGCTTCTGCCAATAACGCCAAAAATAAAAATGAAACGGTTTGAATTTAATCTTCTTGTTAATACGTTCTGTGATGGTTTGAATTTTTTTGTGTACTGTTTGGGAATTGAAAAATTTAAGCATAAATTTTTTTAAAAAAATGCAGGTTGGTCTTGGTCGTTTACTAATTTACTATTACTTGGGCTTTCATATACCAAACCATTTTTGAAGTACAAACCAAATAATTTACCTGCAATTTCAGTAATATGATTTCTAATAGTTTTCTGTTGATTTTTTTGCCTAATTCATTGTAATTTTTTTCTGATAAAAAGATTGCGATAATTTATTGTTAAATTGTTGATTAAAAAAATGTTTTCATCGACTGGACAAATATCCGCCACAATCGTGGAATAAGTTGGCAATAAATCATCTAATTCTTTTTGTGCTTTACCGCGAATAATGTCGCAACGATATTGAATATCGGGGTTAAACATAATGTTATATCCTTATAAAAAAACAATTTCATTTTTTTCGGCAATCGCTTTTTGCAAGCATAGGCGGAACAGCATTGCCAACTTGGCGTAATTGACTGGTTTTTTTGTTCCTAAAAAAATAAAAATCATCGGGAAATGATTGAATACGCGCACTTTCTCGAACTGTTGGTACACGGTTAAATTGATAGTGAAAATGATGATTGTGTCCCGTATCAATTGTAAAACTTGGCTTTTGGCTGTTTAAGCGTGTCCATGCAATATTGACGTTTCTCGTCTGGCGCAAATGTTCAGGTAGGCTTTTTGTAATTGCCGCCATCAGGTACGAGAGCGATAATTTCTTTTGTTTTGTCATTATGTTGAGTGATTTGATGATTAAACAAGCCAGTTGCATTTTGGCGCATCATGTGTTGATATTCGCTGCTGCCTAAAAAGTGGATAAGCCGCGCCATCATCAACCGAATAATCAGGTAAATCAGAAATGGCTTGTTTTACAGTAACATATTGATTAACCGTTTTTTTGGAAATTCAAATGTTGTGCCGTTTTTTTAAATCCCACAAAAAAATGCGCGTTTACGATTTTTGCGGTACCCCATAATCAGAAGCCATTAAAATTTGACTTTTGACGATATAGCCTAGTTGCTCAAAAATCTTGAGTAATTTGTTGTTTAATCGCTCCTTTTCCCATTGACATTATATTAGGGACATTTTCCATTAGAAATGCTTTGGGCTGATAAAACCGGACAAAATCCACAAACGCTTTATAAAGTTGATTGCGTTCATCATCAATCATGCGTTTGCCGGCGATAGAGAAACCTTGACATGGTGGCCCACCAATAATCACATCTATTTGTTTAATTTGAGTTTGTTGGGAGATTTGTTCGGGTGTGATGTTGAATAAATCGGCGACAATGCCTTGTGTGCCTTTGTGTGTGGCGGTGTAGGTGGTAATCGCGTCTTGCCAATAATCTATGCCCAATTTGACATCAAAAACCAGCTTGAATAAAAACCGAGCGATAAGCCGCCACAGCCGCAAAATAAATCTAAAACAGTAGGTTGGTGTGTGTTATTCATCATATTTTCAAAAATAAGATTTCAGGTGGCCTGAAAAAGCAGAATTATAACTTAGGATAGAACAAATGCCGTCTTAAATATTGCTTTAAGACAACATTATCTGTTATTTTTTTCAGGCAACCTAAAAGCCCCAAAACCGCACTATCAATTAACCCCTATTGGCAAACAAATAGGTCAACTACCAATTGACCCCAAAGTCAGCCGAATACTGATTGCTGCACAACAAAATGACTGCATGGCAGAAATATTGGTGATCGCGTACGCGCTGTCGATTCAAGATCCACGCGAGCGGCCGCTGGAGGCGCGCGAGGTGGCAGCCAAAGCACACGAGCGTTTTACCGACAAGCAGTCTATTTCCTTGCCTACCTGAACATTTGGGACAGCTTCCAGCGCGAGCGCGACAAAGGCTTGTCCAACAAGCAGTTGGTGCAATGCTACCGCCAATATTTCCTGTCGCACCTGCGGATGCGTAAGTCACACGTGATTGAAATAGGTTTAACCACCAAGGAAGTGGCTTTCAGACGACCTCCCGAAGTCAAGCAACTTTTTATTGTGAAATTTCCCATTATGAAAAAAATCCCTTTTCGTTCTCTTTCTCTATTCATCTCTACTTACTGCCAGCGAAATTGCCTATCGCTTTGTATTCGGGATTGAAACCCTGCCAGTAGCGAAAATAGCGGAAACGTTTGCGCTGACATTTGTGATTGCTGCGCTGTATCTGTTTGCGCGTTATAAGGCTTCACGGTTGCTGATTGCGTTGTTTTTCGCGCTCAGCATTATTGCCAATAATGTGCATTACGCGGTTTATCAAAGCTGGATGACGGGCATTAATTATTGGCTGATGCTGAAAGAGGTTACCGAAGTCGGCAGCGCGGGCGCGTCGATGTTGGATAAGTTGTGGCTGCCTGTGTTATGGGGCGTGTTGGAAGTTGTGTTGTTTTGCAGCCTTGCCAAGTTCCGCCGTAAGACGCATTTTGCCGCCGATATTTTGTTTATTGCGGCGATGTTGCTGATTTTTGGACGCTCATTCAGTACGACGCAGGAACACGGTATTTCGCCCAAACCGACATACAGCCGCATCAAAGCCAATTATTTCAGCTTCGGCTATTTTGTCGGACGCGTGTTGCCGTATCAGTTGTTTGATTTAAGCAAGATTCCTGTGTTCAAACAGCCTGCGCCAAGCAAAAATTGGGCAGGGCAGTGTTCAAAATATCATCCTGATTATGGGCGAAAGCGAAAGCGCGGCGCATTTGAAACTGTTTGGCTACGGACGTGAAACTTCGCCGTTTTTAACCCAGCTGTCGCAAGCCGAATTTAAGCCGATTGTGAAGCAAAGCTATTCCGCCGCTTTGATGACGGCTGTGTCCCTGCCCAGCTTTTTTTCAATGCCATACCGCATGCCAACGGCTATGAGCAAATCAGCAGCGGCGATACCAATATGTTCCGCCTCGCCAAAGAGCAGGGTTACGAAACGTATTTTTTTACAGCGCGCAGGCGGAAAAACGAGATGGCGATTTTTGAACTTAATCGGTAAGAAATGGATAGACCATCTGATTCAACCGACCCAACTCGGGCTACGGCAACGGCGACAATATGCCTGATGAGAAACTGCTGCCGCTGTTCGACAAAAATCAATTTGCAGCAGGGCAAGCATTTTATTGTGTTGCACCAACGTGGTTCGCACGTCCCATACGGCGCATTGTTGCAGCCTCAAGATAAAGTATTCGGCGAAGCCAATATTGTGGATAAGTACGACAATACCATCCACAAAAACCGACCAAATGATCCAAACCGTATTCGAGCAGCTGCAAAAGCAGCCTGACGGCAACTGGCTGTTTGCCCTATACCTCCGATCATGGCCAGTATGTGCGCCAGGATACCTACAATCAAGGCACGGTGCAGCCCGACAGCTATCTTGTGCCGCTGGTGTTGTACAGCCCGGATAAGGCCGTGCAACAGGCTGCCAACCAGGCTTTTGCGCCTTGCGAGATTGCCTTCCATCAGCAGCTTTCAACGTTTCTGATTCACACGCTGGGCTACGATATGCCGGTTTCAGGTTGTAGCGAAGGTTCGGTAACGGGCAATCTGATTACGGGCGATGCAGGCAGCTTGAACATTCGCGATGGCAAGGCGGAATATGTTTATCCGCAATAAGCGGCGTGAAAACCAATAAAGACAAATTTAGATGATGTCGGGGAAGATGCCCGACCGACAAGACTATGCAAAATATGAAAAACCAAGTACGCGGATCAGGCATGGATGCCCGATCCAACCCAGCCAATGTTTCAGACGGCCTGCAAAACAGTTCGGGCCATATCGGTGCCAACACGCGCTACCGTCTGACCAAGCTCGGCGAACAAATGGCGCGCCTGCCCATCGACCCAAAAATCGCGCGCATTTTGCTGGCGGCGAAGAAACACGACTGCATGGCGGAAATATTGGTGATTGCGTCTGCGCTATCGATTCAAGACCCGCGCGAGCGGCCGCTGGAAGCGCGCGATGCCGCCGCCAAGGCACACGAGCGTTTTACCGACAAGCAATCCGATTTCCTTACCTATCTGAATATTTGGGACAGCTTCCAGCGCGAGCGCGACAAAGGTTTGTCCAACAAGCAGCTGGTGCAATGGTGCCGCCAATATTTTCCTGTCGCACCTGCGTATGCGCGAGTGGCGCGAGCTGCACCACCAGCTTGCCCAAACCGCGATTGAAATGGGTTTGACCACCAAAGAAGCCGCGTTTAGACAACCTCCTTCCCAAGAGCAATTAAGGCCGTCTGAAAGCCAAGGCGATCAAGATTTGGCGGCCAAACTCAAACAAAAAAACAACTGGACAAGAAAGCAACACCGCGCCCAAATCCGTGCCGCCAAAGAAGCCGGCTACGAACAAATCCACCGCGCCCTGCTGACCGGCCTTATCGCCAACGTCGGCATGAAATCGCCCGACGGCAACGACTATACCGGCGCGCGCGGCAGCCGCTTCCACCTTTTTCCTGCTTCAGCCCTGTTCAAAGCCAAACCTAAATGGGTGATGGCGGCAGAATTGGTTGAAACCACGCGCCTTTACGCGCGCGACGTCGCCGTTATCCAGCCCGAATGGATCGAGCAGGAAGCGCCGCACCTCGTTCGCTATCATTATTTCGAGCCGCATTGGGAACAAAAACGCGGCGAAGTCGTCGCCAGCGAACGCGTGACGCTTTACGGCCTGACCGTATTGCCGCGCCGCCCCGTGTCTTATGGCAAAGTTGCGCCCGAAGAAGCGCGCGAAATCTTTATCCGCGGCGCATTGGTGGCGCAGGAAAGCAATCTTCAGACGGCCTTTTTTGCCCACAACAAAAAGCTGATTAAAGAAATTACCGAACTCGAACACAAATCGCGCAAGCAAGACGTATTGGTCGATGACGAAGCTCTGTTTGCGTTTTATAACGAACGCCTGCCCGAGCTGGTGTGGAAAGACGCGAAAGGCGGCGTTTGGGGAAGCGAAGAGGGCGGACAAACCCAGTCGGATAACGCAGCCGATCACAAACGGACAAGCAAACCAGCGCAACGCAGGGCGTGTGGCGCAAGCCACGTACGCCAACGATACGGACAAGCACGTGCGTGAACCGAGTTCACACACCCTACAAAATGTTTCAGACGACCCCAAACCCAAAAAGCAGCCAGCATCTCAAAAAGGCCGTCTGAAACCTTTGCCCCTTGCTGATATCCGCACCTTTGAAGCCTGGCTCAAAACCGCCGAACGCGACAATCCGCGCCTGCTGTTCCTCAGCCGCGACGATTTGATGCAACACGCCGCCGCGCACATTACCGAAGAGCAGTTCCCCAAATTCTGGCAAACCGCAGACGGCAAGTTCAAACTTTCCTACCGCTTCGAGCCGCACCATCCGCTCGACGGCGTGACCATGACCGTGCCGCTGACCGTCCTCAACCGCCTGCACGCGCCGTCGCTTGAATGGCTGGTGCCTGGTATGTTGCGCGAAAAAATCCAGCTGCTGATTAAAGCACTGCCGAAGCAAATCCGCCGCATTTGCGTACCCTGTACCCGATTTCATCACCAAATTCCTCGAAAGCAATCCCGACCGCCAAGCGGCCATCATTCCCCAGTTGGCGCACTTTATCGCCAAAAGCGCCGGCGATATGCGGATTCTCGAGCAAATCGACCAAGATGCATGGGCGGCGCAAGAGCTGCCCGAACACTGCTATCTGAATCTGCGCATTATCGACGACGGCGGACAAGAGCTTGCCGGCGGCCGCAAACTGCACGAATTGCAACAACAACTCGGCCAAGCCGCCGCCGTTACCTTCCGCGACAACACCCAAGAATTTGAGCGCGACAACGTTACCACATGGGACATCGGCACCCTGCCCGAATCCATCAAAGTTCGCACGCGGCAAACAACAGCTCACCGGCTACCTCGGCCTGCAAAAAGAAAAAAAGACGGCCGCATCGCCCTACGCCTGTTTCGACACGTCCACCAGCCGCCGAACAGGCACACCGTCAAGGCGTGATCGAACTCATGAAACTACAACTAAAAAGAGCAGGTGAAAAGACTTTGAACAAAGGCATCCAAGGCTTCACCCAAGCCGCCATGCTGCTCAAACACATCAACGCTGACACCCTTGCGCGACGACCTCACCCAGGCCGTCTGCGACCGCGCCTTTATCGGCGAAGACGAGCTGCCGCGCAACGAAAAAAAGCCTTTAAAGAGCAAATCAAACGCGCCCGCAGCCGCCTGCCCGCCGTCAAAGAAGCCCTCAGCCGCTACTTGCAGGAAAACCGCCGCCGCCTACGCCGAACTGAACAGCAAACTCGGCAAACACCCATTGACCCACCTTCTAAGACTACGCCTGCAAACCCTGCTTGCCCCAGGCTTTGCCAGCCATACCCCGTGGGTACAATGGCCGCGCCTGCCTATTTACCTCAAAGCCATGACCCTGCGCCTCGAAAAATACAGCAGCAACCCCGCCCGCGACGCAGCCCGCGAAGCCGATATTCAAGAGCTAGAACAAATGTGGCAGGAAAAAACCGACAGTTTGGTGAAACAAGGACAACCCATTTCAGACAACCTCGCCGCGTTTAAATGGATGATTGAAGAATTGAGGGTATCGCTGTTTGCGCAGGAGTTGAAGACGCCGTATCCGGTGTCGGTGAAAAGGTTATTGAAGGTGTGGGAGGGATTGAGTACATAACTCTTGCGGCTATTCAACTAATACAAAATCCGTGTTACGATTTTTAGAAATCATAGCTACTATCTTACTTCCAATAAATTTAAGGAAAAAGCATGGCTCACTCTTATACTAAACATGTTTCTGCTGGTAATGATTATTTGCAACGAGTCTCCAAATCTACATTAGAAAAAAAGCAATTGCAGAATTAATATGGAATGCACTTGATGCAGATGCAAGTAATATTTCTGTACAAATTACAGAAGGCGAATTCGGGGCTGATAAAAATTTCTATTCGAGATAATGGTCAAGGTATGGCTTTTATTACAGGCTGATACTGCCTTCGCAAATCTTGGGAACTCATGGAAAAAAAGAATCAAAAATTTTTACAAATAAAGGAAGAAGCTTACATGGAGAAAAAAAGGAGAAGGAAGATTTAAGGCTTTTTACACTCGGAAAAAAATTGTAAATTGGAAAAACTATCTACAGGGAAGAAGATGAATTTCTTACCTACTCAATTTCAGGAAGGTCTGATAATTTACACGAAGTTGAATTTTCTGAAAATGAAAAAGTCTACCGAACAAAGTAGCAGGGAACAATTGTAGAAATAACAGAATTAGAAAAATAGTATTGCAGGTGCTAACTTTTCCTTACTAAAAGATAATTTGACTGTGATATTTTTCCAGTTATTTGACAACCTACCCTGATGTAAATATCTATATTTTTAGGTGAAAAAAATTAAGCCAAGTGAAGTTATTGAATCTGACACTATTATTGATATAGATTATCCAGACGTTGAAGGAGAACATAAGATACGATTAATCGAATGGAAGGATATAATTGATAAGGAAAAAAAGTATTTTTATGTAAAAACAAATGGGGCTGTCTTGGATGCCTATGATGCGGGAAGGAAATTACGATCATTAGGTTACTCATGTTCAGCATATATATCTAGCCCAATAATTGATACTATAAATAGCCAAGAAAGCATTGCCCTTATTGATATGAATGAGCAATGGGTAAAACTAAGTAGCAAGATATTTGAATCGTTAAATCAATATTTCAAAGATAAGAAAAAAATACTGAAAATTTAAAAAGAGTAAAAAAAGATGGATAGCAGAAGGAATTTATCCATACGAACATGAAAAAGGAAGAGGGTAATATAGAAAGTATAGAACAAGACATTTTCAATATTTTAGCAACTAATATTGAAGAAAAATCTCCCAAAAATTTAAGCAATATGATACAACATCAAAAAAATTTACTTTTAAGCTTTTTATCGCAAGCCTTACAAGATAATCCAGAGGCTATCCAAAAAAATTATTTCTGAAGTTCTTGCATTAGATAAAAAAAGATCAGGAAATTCTAGCTGAATTACTAGAAAAAAACAACCCTATCATCCATAATTAAGTCTGCAAAAAATGGTAGCAGATCGTTTAAATTTTCTAGTAGGACTTGAAGAGCTATTATTTGATCCAGAAAAATAAAAAAATCATTGTTAGAGCGAGATCAACTTCATAAAATACTTGAGACTGAATCTTGGGTTTTTGGAGAGTATTATCATTTAACAGGGTCAGAACAAGGATTGCAAAAAAAGTATTAGAAAAAAACATATTTCTCATCTAGGGAATCGTGAAGATACAGATTTAAATACTAATATTGCTATTGATGGTAAAAAAATGGTCGTGTAGATTTAATGCTGCATAAAAAGATCGAAGTTCGTGAGGGAGAATTTGATTATTTGGTTGTTGAATTAAAAAGACCTAGCCAAAAAAATAAATTCAGAAATCATGAATCAAATTGAAGCTTATGCTGTTGCTGTTTCTGAAGATGAAAGATTTGTAACTGATAAATGCAATTGGACTTTTATTGCTATTTCCAATGAATTTGATAGGATGGCCCAAAAATCGAGCTAATCAAGATGGCTCACCCAAAGGCAGAATATATGCAAAAAGGAAATGTGAAGGTTTTTATTATGACTTGGGCTGAAGTCATTTCTAATGCTAAAGTTAGATTAAAACTGTACCGGGAACAATTGAATTATGTAGCAGATGACGAATCATCACGTAAATATTTAGAAGAAATTCATTCACGGTATCTTCCAGATACATACAACTGAATAAACCATAATCTGCATCGAACCGCACACGTGCGGTACGCACGCACGCGGTCTTTTTAAAAAATGTTCTTTCCAATCAAACCAAAGGCCGTCTGAAAGTATTTCCCACCTTTCAGACGGCCTTTTTATATTCATATCTCTGTTTATTTTTTTCCAACCGTGCAATCAGTTCATCAGCCAAGTCGAGATAAGCTTGCGTGCCTTTGGCGTGGGCGTCGTAGGCGAGGGCAGGGGAGGCCGTGGCTGGGGGCTTCGGCGAGGCGGATGTTGCGGGGGATGACGGTGTCGAAGAGCAGGTTGCCGAAGTGTTGTTTGAGCTGTTCGCTGACTTCGACGACGAGGCGGCTGCGGCTGTCGTACATGGTGCGGACGATGCCGGTTACGTCGAGGTCGGGGTTGATGGCTTGGCGGATTTTGCGGACGGTGGCCACTAAATCGGAAATGCCTTCGAGGGCGTAGTATTCGCAAAGCATGGGGACGATGACGCCGTTGGCGGCGACCAGGCCGTTGAGGGTGAGCAGGGTCAGGGACGGGGGGCAGTCGATGAGGACGTAGTCGTAGTCGTCGGCAACGAGCTGCAGGGCGTTTTTGAGGCGGATTTCGCGTGCGATTTCTTGGACGAGTTCGACTTCTGCGCCGGCCAGTGTGCGGTTGGCGCCCAATACGTCGTAGCCGCCTTCTTTGCTGCGGACGACGGCGTTGGGGAATGTCGGTTTCGCCGAGGACAACTTGGTAAACGCCGTTTTCGATGGTGGCTTTGTTGATGCCGCTGCCTGTGGTGGCGTTGCCTTGGGGGTCGAGGTCGACGACGAGGACGCGGCGGCCTTTTGGAGGCCAGGGAGGCGGCTAGGGTTGACGGTGGTGGTGGTTTTGCCGACTCCGCCTTTTTGGTTGGCGACGGCGAGGATTTGTGCGCTCATGTGCTTTGCTGTCGTGTTAAGTGTGGATGGCTGGATTGTACCGTTATTCGGTATGCTTGGGTTGTTTTCAGACGGCCTTTTTGCGGATGATGACGATATGGCGTTCGGCATTGAGTTGGGGGACGTGCAATGCTTCGACTTTTTTTCGACGGCGACGCTTTCGGGCAGTTTGTCGATTTCTTCTTGCGGGATATACGCCTTTCATGGCTGCCCAGTAGCCGCCGTCTTTGAGGAGGTGCTCGGTCCAGTTGACGAAGTCGGCGAGTTCGGCAAAGGCGCGGCTGGTGATGACGTCGGCGCGGCAGTCGGCAGCGGCTTCTACGCGGCCGCTGATGACGCGGACGTTTTTTTAAGGCCGAGTTCGATGACGGCTTGTTGCAGAAAAGGCGGTTTTTGGTGTTGGCATCGAGGAGGGTGATGTCGAGGTCGGGGCGGCAGATGGCGGTGGGTATGCCGGGCTGTCCGCCGCCGGAGCCGACGTCGAGCATGGTTTGGGCGTGTTCGATATAGGGCAGGAGGGTCAGGCTGTCGAGCAGATGATGGCTGACGGTTTGGGCGGGATCGCGCAGGGCAGTCAGGTTGTAGGTTTTGTTCCACTTTTGCAGCAGGGCGGCATAGTCTAGGAGTTTGGCCTGTTTGGATTCGTCGATGTCCAAACCCAGTGCCTGTATGCCGTCGCGGAGCTGTTGCGCCTGATTCATTTGTTATTCCTTATTGGTTAAAAACGCGTTGGATGTAATGGTAACGGAAAGCATGCCGTCTGAAAAATGTTTGTGCCTGTTGAATCAACGTTTCATTTTGTGAAAGACGATGGGCTGCTCCGGCGCGCGCGTGAGCTGTTTGGGCAGGGTCAGCATGGCGATGATCCATACGGAGAGGGTGTAGTAGAAACACGCCTTGCCCGCGCATACCGGCCAATGCGGCATTGCCTAAGATGGCTTCAAAAAAATCAAGCCTGCCGCCGCCGAGGCACACGCTGCGACACCGGCAAGGAAGATGGGCGTAACGCGAATGCCGGCGCATCATTTTTTTATACGCCAGCTTGGTCAGCCCGCCGGCAATCGGCAGGTTGAGGAAGGCAAACATGCCGCAGACAAACCATGCGACGGAATCCTGCCAACCGCTTTGCCATGCCCACGCGCCGTCTTTTGACCGTGACCAGCAGGCCTTGGCCGTCTGAAAAAGGCGATTTGCACGATATTGTGCAATATCATCGCCAGCGGCAGGGTGAGGAAACATCAGTGCGACCAATAGGGGGCGGTAGGGCTTTTTCTTGAGTCAGATACATGGCGGTTTGCCTTGTTGGGGAAATAAGTCGAAATGATAGCAGATCGGCGGTTGATTCACGTTTAGTTTAGCGCCGAAAATTGCTGACAAAAAAACAGTCAATTAAAAAAAGAAATGAAAAAAATTCTTTTTTTTCTTGGCAAACGTTGGCAGATAAAGGGTAAGAAAAACGTTTTCAGACGGACTAATCTATTATTTTTTTATATGAACCGAACAGAAAAATCTTTGCATTTCTCCGTAAAAATCTACTAAATTCTCAATAACATATTATAAAGACCTGAAATCTGGAACCCAAACCGAAACTGCCTTCCCGCCATTTACGCTCGGAAACTCAGCAGGCAAAAAAAGTTTCACACACAACAAAAACCAAAAAAATAATTCCTCTGAAATCAGTTGTTTATAATGATAGATAACCACAAGGCAAACCATGCCTGACTTTAGTAGGAGTAAAACCATGGCTGAAGCAACCGATGTCGTATTAGTAGGCGGCGGCATTATGAGCGCCACTTTGGGCGTATTGCTCAAAGAACTCGAACCATCTTGGGAAATCACCCTGATCGAACGCTTGGAAGATGTAGCGTTGGAATCATCAAATGCATGGAACAATGCCGGTACGGGACACTCTGCGCTGTGCGAATTGAACTATGCGCCCCTGACTGCCGACGGCACGATCGATCCGACCCGCGCCCTCAATATTGCCGAACAATTCCATATCAGCCGCCAATTTTGGGCGACTTTGGTCGAAGAAGGCAAACTGACCGACCGTTCTTTCATCAATTCCGTCCCCCATATGTCGCTGGTGATGAACGCCGACCATTGCAGTTATCTGCAAAAACGTTTCGACGTGTTCAAAAACCAAAAACTCTTTGAAAAAATGGAGTTTTCTACCGACCGCGCCAAAATCGCCGAATGGGCGCCGCTGGTTGTCAACGGTCGTGATGAAAGCCAACCCATTGCCGCCAACTACTCCGCCGAAGGCACAGACGTCGATTTCGGCAGCCTGACCCGCCAGATGGTCAAATACTTGAGCAACAAAGGCGTAAAAATCAAATTCAACCGTCATGTCGACGACCTCAACCGCGAATCGGACGGCGCATGGGTGCTGAAAACCAGCAGCACCAAAGACGATGACGACCCGTTGACACTCCGTACCCGTTTCGTCTTCCTCGGCGCAGGCGGCGGCGCACTGACCCTGCTGCAAAAATCCGGTATCCCCGAAGGTAAAGGCTACGGCGGCTTTCCGGTTTCCGGCCTCTTCTTCCGCAACAGCAATCCCGAAACGGCCGCGCAACACAATGCCAAAGTATACGGCCAAGCCTCCGTCGGCGCGCCCCCTATGTCCGTTCCGCATTTGGATACCCGCAACGTGGACGGCCAACGCCATTTGATGTTCGGCCCGTATGCAGGCTTCCGCCCAAACTTCCTCAAACAAGGCTCGCTCATGGATTTGCCGATGTCCATCCAAATGGACAACCTCTATCCTATGCTCCGCGCCGGTTGGGCTAATATGCCGCTGACCAAATACCTCTTGGGCGAGTTGCGTAAAAACCAAAGAAGAACGCTTTCAATTCGCTCTTAGAGTATTATCCGGAAGCCAATCCTGACACTTGGGAACTGATTACCGCCGGTCAACGCGTACAAATCATCAAAAAAGACCCGAAAAAAGGCGGCGTACTCCAATTCGGTACCGAAATCGTCGCCCATGCCGACGGCTCGCTGGCCGCATTGCTGGGCGCGTCTCCCAGGTGCATCAACCGCCGTGCCTTTGATGATCAGAGCTTGATCAACCAATGCTTCCCCAGATCGTGCCGAATCATGGTCAGGCCGTCTGAAAGAATTGGTGCCCGGCTACGGTATCAAGCTGAACGACAATCCGTCTTTGGCGGACGAAATCATCAGTCACAACGCGACCGTTTTGGGCATTCATCACTAAATGAAGCAGACACAAAGGCGGGCATTCTTGCCCGCCTTTTTTTCAAACCATTAAAAATAGCGGCATTCAGGCCGTCTGAAATCTAATCTGCGGCAGCATGTTGCACGATTCAAACCCGAAAAATCAGCCCCAGTAGAAAAAAACGCCATGACCGATATTCTCAACAAAAATCCTTGCCACCAAAGCAGAAGAAGTGGCCGCCCAAAAAAAGCCGCCGTTTCCTTTGGCAGACATCAAAGCCCAAGCGCAGGCTGCCGCGCCGGTTCGCAGCTTTATCGGCTCGATCCGTGCAAAAAACACGCGCAGAATCTGCCCGCCATTATTGCCGAAGTCAAAAAGCCAGCCCGAGCAAAGGCCTGATCCGCCCTGATTTTCATCCCTGCCGAAATCGCCGCCGCCTATGAAAAAAAGCCGGTGCGGCCTGCTTTGTCCGTGTTGACGGACGAACCTTACTTTCCAAGGCTCGCCCGAGTATTTGAAACAGGCGCGTGCGGCCGTGGCGCTGCCGGTCTTGCGTAAAGATTTCATCATCGACGAATACCAAATCTATCAGGCGCGCGCGTGGGGTGCGGATGCAGTTCTCCTGATTGCCGCCGCCTTGGAAGCCGGGCAGCTTGAGCGTTTTGAAGCCGTTGCCCACGAATTGGGCATGACCGTCTTGTTGGAGTTGCACGATGCGTCCGAGCTGGAAAAAAATGCCGCAACATGACCACGCCGTTGTGGGGCGTCAACAACCGCAACCTGCGTACGTTTGAAGTGACCCTGCAACAAACCCTCGACCTCTTGCCTGAATTAAACGGCAAAACCGTTGTAACCGAAAGCGGCATCCGCAACAAAGAAGACGTCGATTTCATGCGCAGCCACGGCGTGCATACTTTCCTGATCGGCGAAACCTTTATGCGAGCCGACGACATCGAAGCCGAAGTCAAAAAAACTGTTTCTAAACCCTAAAAAACATCAGGCCGTCTGAATTTTCAGACGGCCTGAATCGATTTGAAGGCAGACATAATGTTTACCGTACAACGCATTTACGCTTATCAGCCGAATCCCGAGCAGACCGCCGTCTTTATCGACCGCCTCTATCCGCGCGGCGTCCGCAAAGAGGTTTTTTTGCTACGGCGCTCTGGCTGAAAGACATTACGCCCAGTGCAAACCTGCGCCGCTGGTATCACGAAAAATCCGGCTCAGAAATTTTGACGGTTTTGTCAGCCGTTATCACGAAGAGCTGCAAGGCGATGTCGAGCAGGCCGCCATCAAAGCGGCTGCTGGATTTGGAAAAACAGCACGGCAATATTTTTGTTGCTGACCGCCGTCAAAGACCCTCGACATTCCCACGTCTCTGCGCTGGCTCAAATTTTTTTGGGTGCAACGTTTGAATATCGCGATTAAAAAAATCAGTGTTTGCACCGGATATAAAAAGGCCGTCTGAAATCAAGGTTTCAGACGGCCTGCTATTTTCAAATCAAGAAGGATAACGGGTGTGCCACCAATTTTTCCGTCTATGTATTCGCCGATATAGACTTGCGAGGCTTCAAGGTGGAGGCGGTCGAGTTCTTGTTTCAGCCATTCTTCGTCACGCTTAATGATTTCGAGGATGTCGGGGTCGACTTGGCCGTCTGTAATCAGCGGATAGCGCAGGCTTTCGTCGCCGTACTTAATGACGGCGAGCTGGCCGTTTTGTTCCATCACGGCGCGTTTGACGGCAGAGATTTTCGTAGATGCCGGCGGCGCGGAGTTTGAACATGAGGTCGTGCGCGCTGATGCCGTTTTTTTCATACATTCTTCTGCTTTGGACTTTTCGCCGTTGACGATGACCCAGACGGATTTGCCGTCAATGACGGATTTGACCCAGTGGTTGTGGTTTTTGATGAATTTCAGGCTCAAGATCAACAGCGTCCACAAAAATCAGTACGAGGAAAAAAATTGCAGCAGGCCGACGCTGTCGCTGTAAATCACGCCGCCGATGATGCCGCCGAGTACAAAGTTTTGCACTTGGTCCATGGCGGAGGTCGGCGCGAGGTTGCTTTTTACCTAAGAGGTTGATTTGCAAAATCAAACCTAAAATACCCATCAGCAGTTTGAGGGCGAGCAGGGAGTATGCTTCCATGTGTGTGTATCCTGTTATTCTTTATCGATGAGTTCGATATTGTTGTTGACCAAATTGATGGGCGTCAGCGTGTAGGCGGAGAAGTCTTGATTGAAATGGACTTCGTAGTATTGGTTTTTAATGCCGATAATCATGCCGTTGAACAGGCGCGTGCTGTTGACGATGATGTCTTGTTTTTCAACTTTTTGGTTTTCAATCAAAGCATTGAGAAAACCCACCATGCGCGAAGTGTCGGCGGCAAAGTTCTGACGCTCGCTGTACGAAAGATATTGCGTGCCGCAGATGAGGATGAGCAACAGCAGCGCAATAATGCTCAGGTCGCGGTATTTGGTATCCATGCGGTGGCGCAGGTATTGCGATACGGCGAGCAGGAGGATGACGAGGGCGGCGAAAATCAGGATGTATTTCAAGTAGTCGTTGAAATACATATGATTTTCAAGATAAAAAGTGAGAAAAAGAATTTCATGATATTTGATAAATTTGGGAAGTAGATCAGGCCGTCTGAAACTTACATTTCAGACGGCCTTGTCTATTAAAACAAGGATGTTGCGTCAAGTTTTCAAAAATAGGGTGTTTTTTTAAAGCGGTATCAGTTGATAAATCCGTCGTCTTTCATTTTCTTTTCGGCAAAATACTGGCTGATCACCAGCAAGCTGGCCAGAATAATAATGAAAAGACCTGCCATGGTCAGGGTGATTTTGAGAAACATATCGGCATCGATGAAGGAAAACCAAAGTTGCAAAATCAAGAGCAACACCCAGCTGACGAACAATCCGAGACAGGCATAGACGCCGAGTTTAAACACGTTCTTTTTCCAAAATGACGACGTAGGCTTCACGCACGAAAAAAACAGCAGCATGCGGCGCTGGTCTTTTTTTCCATGGTAACGACCTTCCAGCCTTGTGAAGCGTGGCTGTTGAGGAAATCGCTGAATTTGACCGGATTGATTTTGGCACTGCCGAAAATCAAGCTGGAAAGCAGGTTCTCTTGATAAATAACGGCCTTATATTCTTTCATTTTATTCCTTTAAAAATCAGGAGGCTTTAAAGCCCCCTGATTCTACTCCTTATTATTCAACTGCGGTAATACGGAGCCTTCGCCTAAGGACAACAAACCGCTTTGCGAGTAAATACCCAGTTTGGCGCGGGTGTCGGTGATGTCGAGGTTGCGCATGGTCAGTTGGCCGATGCGGTCGAGCGGTGTGAACGCTGCGTCTTCGACTTTTTTCCATACTCAGGCGTTCCGGGTTGGTAGGTCAGGTTGGGCGATTCGGTGTTCAGAATCGAGTAGTCGTTGCCGCGGCGCAGCTCGAGGGTGACTTCGCCGGTGATGGCTTTGGCAACCCAGCGTTGGGCGGTTTCGCGCAACATGAGGGCTTGGCTGTCAAACCAGCGGCCTTGGTAGAGCAGGCGGCCGAGGCGCAGGCCGTTGATGCGGTATTGTTCGATGGTGTCTTCGTTGTGGATGCCGGTAACCAAGCGTTCGTAGGCGATGTGGAACAATGCCATGCCCGGGGCTTCGTAGATGCCGCGCGATTTGGCTTCGATGATGCGGTTTTCGATTTGGTCGCTCATGCCCAAGCCGTGGCGGCCGCCAATGCGGTTGGCTTCGAGGAAGAGTTCGACAGGATCGGCGTATTCTTTTGCCGTTTCAATGCGACCGGCACGCCTTCTTCAAAGCGCACGCTGACTTCTTCGGGTTTGACTTCGACGTTTTCGTCCCAGAAGGCAACGCCCATGATGGGCTTAACGATTTTGATGCCGCTGTTGAGGAATTCCAAGTCTTTCGCTTCGTGGGTGGCACCCAGCATATTGGAGTCGGTAGAGTAGGCTTTTTCAACCGACATTTTGTAGTTGAAGCCGTTGGCAATCAGAAATTCGCTCATTTCGTGACGGCCGCCGAGCTCGTCGATAAATTGTTGGTCGAGCCAAGGTTTGTAGATTTTCAGTGCCGGATTGGTCAAGAGGCCGTAGCGGTAGAAACGCTCGATGTCGTTGCCTTTGTAGGTGCTGCCGTCGCCCCAGATATTCACATCGTCTTCTTTCATGGCGGAAACGAGCATGGTGCCGGTCACGGCGCGGCCCAAAGGCGTGGTGTTGAAGTAGGCGATGCCGCCGGTGGAAACGTGGAACGCGCCGCATTGGATGGCGGCAATGCCTTCGTGTGCCAACTGCGCGCGGCAATCAATCAGGCGGGCATTTTCTGCGCCGTATTCCATCGCTTTTTTAGGAATGGCGTTGTAATCGTCTTCGTCAGGTTGGCCGAGGTTGGCGGTGTAGGCGTAAGGCAGTGCGCCTTTAAGTTTCATCCACAACAGCGCGGCAGAGGTATCAAGACCACCGGAGAAGGCGATGCCGACTTTTTGACCGACGGGGAGATTTTTGTAAAATGGTATGGTTTTTGGCTCATTGGGGATTTCCTCCAGACTTGAAAAAGTTGAAACCATTATCTTATAAATGGAATACATTGTCAGCAATTAGGCCGTCTGAATGTTTGGAGGGCCGTATTAAAGAAACCTCATCATGAACGCTTTTAACCTCATCATCATCGGCGACGAAATCCTGCACGGCAGCCGTCAAGACAAGCATTTCGCCTTTTTTTCAAATCTTTATTGGAATCGCGCGGGCTGAAGCTCAATCAGGTGCAATATCTGCCCTGATGAACCCGATTTGCTGGTCAAACAGCTGCGCCGCAGCTTTTCAGACGGCCTGCCGACTTTCGTTACCGGCGGTATCGGTTCTACGCCTGACGACCATACGCGCCAAGCCGCCGCGGCCGCTTTGGATTTGCCTGTCGTCCGCCATCCTGAAGCCGCCAAGTTTATCGAAGGCGTGACCCTGAAACGCGGCGAACCGCTTGATTCGCCGGAACACGCCCAACGCCTGAAAGATGGCGGATTTTCCCTGAAGGCGCGGAATTGGTACCCAATCCGTTTAACAACATCGCCGGATTTTTCCATCCGCGAGCATTATTTCTTTCCCCGGTTTCCCCGTGATGGCGCACCCGATGGCGGAATGGGTATTGGAAACTTATTACGCCGACCGCTTCAACCAAACCGAACGCAGCAGCCGCAGCGTGTATGTGTTCGACCAACCCGAATCGCGCATTACGCCGATTATGGAACATCTTGAGCGTACCTACGCCGGTGTCCGTTCGTACAGCCTGCCCACCGTGGGCCGTACCGCTTCAGACGGTCGTTATATTCCGCCGCATATCGAGTTCGGCATCAAAGCGGAAGGCGAGGCCTGCCGCTTGCTGGATGCAGCGTGGGCAGATGCGTTGCAGGGTTTGCAGGCGATTGGCGCGACTTTGAAAGAAACGGTGGAATAATGCACTTATCCCCAGCCCAATCCAGACGCGCACTGATTTTTGCCTCTTTGCTGTTTTTACCGCCGACCCTCATCATTGGTATTTGGCTGGCGCAATATGGCGGCTTCGCTTTTCGAGCCGCCGCTGATGCACGCCGTCCATGCCCACGCGGGAACATGGTTTGACCCGATTGCCACCGTGTTGCACTATCTGGGCAAAACCGCGATTGCCGTGCCGCTGATCGGCGCAGTCGCCGCCGCCCTGTATTTTGCCGATAAGAAGCGCGAAGCACTGTTTTGCGTGTTGGCGGCATTGGTGCCGACTTTGAACATGCTGATTGTGAAGGTATGGTTTGCCCGCGAACGCCCGCTGCTTTGGCCGCGCCTGATTGAAGAGAGCAATTTTTTTTCCTTTCCCCAGCGGCCACAGTACGTTTTCCGCCGCCATTGCCGTCATGCTGATATTGCTTTGCCGCCGCACGCGCTACCGCCGCGCCGCTTGGATAGGCGGTATTTTCCTTTGCCCTGTTGACCGGGTTTTCACGCATTTATTTGGGCGTGCATTATCCCACCGACGTTTGGGCAGGCTGGACAAACGGCACGCTGACTGCCTTGCTGGTGTATATGCTCATCTTCAGGCCGTCTGAAAAATAGAAGAAATAAATCATGAATACACGTTCACCCAACACGCCTTATTGGCTCAGAAACGGCCATGCCGACACCCTGTTTGCTAAGTTGCTGCAAGGCAAAGGCGCCCGACTACCGCCGCGAGCTTCTGCCCGACAGTACCGGCAAAACCCAAGTTGCCTACGATTTTGTCGACAGCGCCGACCCCGATGCGCCACTGGTGGTTTTGTTTCCACGGACTGGAAGGCAGCAGCGAGAGTCATTACGCGGTCGAGTTGATGAAAGCCGTGCAGCAGCGCGGTTGGAACGGCGTGGTTGCCCATTTCCGCAGTTGCGGCGGCATCGAAAACACCGCGCCCGTGTTCTACCACCTCGGCGATACGCCCGAAATCGCCTTTTATGCTCAACACGCTGGCTCGACGCTATTCAACCATCTACGCCGTCGGCGTTTCTTTGGGGGGCAATGCCTTGGCCAAATATTTGGGCGAGCAGGGCAGCAATGCCGTTCCGCATGCTTCTGCCGTCGTTTCCGCGCCGGTTGATGCCGTGGCGGCAGGTACGCGTTTTCGATCAGGGCATGACGCGTTTGATTTACACGCGCTATTTTTTTGAAATTCACTGCTGCCGAAAGCCCGAGCGATTCCCTCGGTTTCAGACGGCCTTGAGCCAGCAAAACTGCAAAACGCTTGGCGATTTTGACGACCGCTTTACCGCGCCGCTACACGGTTTTGCCGACCGTCACGATTATTACCGCCGCAATTCCTGCAAACCGTTTCTGAAAGGCGTGGATACGCCGTTGCTGCTGCTCAATGCCGTCAACGACCCTTTCCTGCCGCCGGAAGCCCTGCCGACCGGGCGGGACGTGTCCTCGGCCGTTACGCTGTTGCAACCGGCATACGGCGGGTCATGTCGGCTTTGTTAGCCGCGATCAGGGGCCGTCTGAATCTGCAATGGCTGCCGCAAACGGTGTTGGACTATTTCAAAGCAGTATCAGCCGTAAATGAAAAAAGGGACATGTATGCAGACATGCCCTTAGAGTGTAGAGTAAAAGGCCGTCTGAAAACGAGTTTCAGACGGCCTTTTGAATAGCTTGATTATTTGCCTTTGTTGTCGGCTTTTGGCTTCTTTTTTTCAGAGAAGCGTACAACTCAGGGTCGCGGTTTTTTTCAGCAGGGACGCAACGGCCAAGTCGTCACGGTTTAACTTTAGCCAAAGTCGACGCGCTCGATGTGTACCAAACGCAGCAATTCGCGTACAGGTTTAGGCATATTGCGGCCAGATTCGTAACGAGAACCACCGGATTGAGTCACACCAATGCGGCTCCAGAAGTCCATTTGGTTCAGGCCGAGTTTTTTACGGATATCGCGGATGTTTTCAATTTTTTTTCGAACGATTTCATGAATCTTCCTTATTGTGGTATTTGTTGCATGCCTCTAGGCATAAAAATGGGTCTGCAAGAATGCCGGCATCCCTTTTCCTGTAGGCTTTTGGGGTGATATGTGGGCGTATTGCAAATGACTGATCTAGATAATTAGACAGTATATTCGAAAGAAGTTTTTCCGCTGTTTGCCATAATTTGTGTAAATATTTCTTAATTCATTATTTCATTAAATTTTCAGTATATAAATCATCAAATTATGCGATTATCTTAAATATGGCGTGAGCAAATTTTTTTACATAACTAAACAATTCAATTATGGGTAAAAACTTAATTTCGAGTATTTTATTCGGTTTTGACGGGTCGAGAAATACGGATAAATTTCAGGCCGTCTGAATCTGTATTTTTCAGACGGCCTGAAAATTTTTCAAGGTTTAAGGCTTACCGCTGGCAGGGCTGATGGTGAGGATTTCGTAGCCGGTTTCGGTAACCAAAGACTTCGTGTTCCCATTGGGCGGAGAGGGAACGGTCTTTGGTGACCACTGTCCAACCGTCGTTCAGGATGCGCAGATGGCGTTTGCCTTGGTTGATCATCGGCTCGATGGTGAAAATCATGCCCGGTTTGAGGACGAGGCCCTGACCTTTGCGGCCGTAGTGGACCACTTGCGGCGCTTCGTGGAAACCGCGGCCGATGCCGTGTCCGCAGAATTCTTGAACTACGGAGTAGCCGGCATTTTCGGCAACCTGTTGGCAGGCGTAGCCGACATCGCCGAGGGTGGCGCCGGGTTTGACTGCTTCGATACCCGCCATCATGGAGGCATGGGTCACGTCGATCAGGCGTTGGGCAATCGGGGAGACTTTGCCGACGGTAAACATACGGCTGGAGTCGCCGTGGAAACCGTCTTTTTTAATGGTCAGGTCGATGTTGACGATGTCGCCTTCTTTCAGCGGCTTGTCATCGGGAATGCCGTGGCAGATGACGTGGTTGACGGAGGTGCAGCAGGATTTCGGATAGGGCGGGTTGCCGTAGTTGAGGGGGGCAGGATAACCGCCTTGAACGTTGACGTGGTAGTCGTAAACGAGTTTGTCGATTTCATTGGTGGTGACGCCGGGTTTGACGAATTGGCCGATGTAGTCGAGGGCTTCGGCGACCAAGCGGCCGAGTTCGCGCATTTTTTCGATTTCTTCGGGGGTTTTGATGATGACTTTGTCCATGAGGTTTCCTTCTTGTTTCAGACGGCATGGGGGCCGTCTAAACGGGACGGGTGTGCCGTCTGTTTAAAACAGGTTGTCGAGATTGTCTTTGTTGTGCGGTTTGGCTTGTGGTTTTGCCTCAGGCTCGGCTTTCGGAGTCGGTTTGAACTCGGGGGCTTTGGCTTTTTCCGGTTTGTTTTCTACCGCTTGTGCGGCAGGTTTGTTGCTTGCGGCTTTGTTTTCTACCGGCTGGCTGTCTGCTTTGAGGTGTGTTTTTGAGCGGCAGGGCTGCTGTTGTCGGATTGTGTTTTTCTGATTTGTCGGCTTTCAACGCGTTTGTTTTTCTGTGCGTTTGCTGCGGTGTGCAGCAGGGACGGTCGTTTTTTTGCACCTTCTTCCGCTTTTTTTCGCCTTGTGGGACGACAGGATTGCCGGAGGCGGTTTTTGCGTCGCCGTCTTTGGCAGGCTGAACGGTTTCAGGTTCGACTGCGCCGTTTGGGGCGCCAAACTTCAATGCGTGTGTCGTTTTGTTCGGCAGGGCTTTTTTTCGGGGTACGTCGGTTTTACCGGAGTTTAGGGTGCTGAATACGCCGGCAACCAGGGCTGCGACGGCGATAAAGCTGACAAGGAATAAAGCGCGGATTAGGTGTTTGGGCTTAAGTTGGAAAGGGGTTTTTATTATTCTTGGACATGATGTGGCAGGTAATCGTTGGAGGAATGGCCGTCTGAATATTCAGACGGCCCCGGGTTGCCTGTGAAATCAGTTGGCAACGTAGTTTTGATAGAGGGTCACGACTTTTTTTGTACGCCGACGGTCGTGCTGACTTTTTTTGGGTCACGCGGGCTTGTTCGTCAGGGCGTGAGGATGCCCATCACATAGGTCACGTTGCCGTAAGTCACGATTTTGACGCGTGCTTGGGTGGCAGGGCTGAGGCCCAACAGGGAGGCGCGGACTTTGGATGTACCCCAGGTGTCGTTGGTCACGTCGCCGAGCGAACGCGCTTGTGAGGCAACGGTGATGTAGTTGTACACGCCTTCTGCGGCTTGTTCGGAACGGGCGATGCGTTCAACAAATTGTTTTTCGCCTTCGGTAGCCACTTGGCCGAGCAGGAGCAGGTGGCGGTTATAGCCGACCACGTTCAGTTTGGGCGTGTAGCCTTGGACTTGGTTGTTTTGGCGCAGGTAGGAGCGTGCGGTGGTTTCGACGCGCAGTGCCATAACGTTGTCGTCGGTTTGCGCGCCAGTGGTGCGGCGGTCGACGGCGGATTTGGTGCCGACGGCTGCACCGCCGATCAGTGCGCCGACGCAGCCGCTCAGACTCAGGCTCAAGAGGGTCGCAGTCAGAACGGGGAGGGCGTAGCGTTTGATATTCTTCATATCCTTTTCCTTGGGTATGGACGGTTGGGTGTTCAGACGGCCTTTAAGGGATAGGCCGTCTGAAAAGAAAGGGTTACATGCCTTCAAGCAGGACGGAGTCGATGCAGTCGCACATGGCGTGAATTAGCAAAATATGGTTTTCCTGAATGCGGGCAGTGCGCGGATAAGGGACGTTGAGCAAAACGTCAGTATCTTTGAGCATGGCGGCGATTTTTCCGCCGTCACGGCCGGTCATGGCGATGACGTGCATGTCGCGCTCGTGTGCCGCTTTGATGGCTTCGATAACGTTGGCGGAATTGCCGGAGGTGGAGATGCCGACCAATACGTCGCCAGCACGTCCAAGCGCGCGCACTTGTTTGCTGAATACATGGTCGAAACCGTAGTCGTTGCCGATGGCGGTCAGGGCGGAAGTGTCTGTCGTCAACGCGACAGCGGCCAATTCCATGCGTTCTTTTTCAAAACGGCCGGTCATTTCTGCGGCAAAGTGTTGCGCGTCGGCAGCCGAACCGCCGTTGCCGCAGGCCAGGATTTTGCCGTCGTTCATCAGGCATTGCAGCATCAGCTCGGCAGCCTGTGCGGTCGGCTCGACCAGTACTTTTTCGGCTTCCTGCTTGGCGCGGATGCTCTCGGCAAAATGTGCAGAAACGCGTTCTTGTAATGTTGTCATGAGGTTAACCTGTGATATTTTGAATCCATTCGGGTTGGCCGTCGCCCTCAATCAGTACCGCATCCAAGCGGCAGGGCGCATGGTTTAACCCGTGCTTTTGCAGATAATACTCTACACTTCGTTGCAATTTCAATAATTTGGACGGCGAGATGCTGTATGCGGCACCACCGAAACCTCGGTTTTTGCGGTATTTTACTTCAACAAACACAATCGTACCGCCGTTTTTGACGATTAAATCGATTTCACCGTAGGCGCAATGCCAGTTCCGCGCCAGCAGCGAGCAGCCTTTGCCCAGTAGGAATGCCAGCGCCGCATCTTCGGCCGCCGCCCCCTGTTTGTGGTTTAAGCGCATGAAAAGTTTACCCGTTATATAATCATTGTTTTTAAAGAGACGCCGTTTCAGACGGCCTTGAATCTATGTACACAAAACACCTGCAAAAAGCCGTCGACAGCATCGAAAAACAGACATTATACGTTGTCGCTACACCCATCGGCAATTTAGCCGACATAACGCTGCGCGCGCTGGCCGTTCTGCAAAAGGCCGACATTATCTGCGCCGAGGACACCCGTGTTACCGCCCAGCTTTTGAGTGCGTACGGCATTCAGGGCAAACTCGTGAGCGTGCGCGAACACAACGAGCAGCAAATGGCCGATAAAATTATCGCCCATCTTTCAGACGGCCTGAGCGTCGCCCAAGTTTCGGATGCGGGCACGCCTGCGGTTTGCGATCCCGGTGCGAAACTTGCCACCCGCGTGCGCGAAGCCGGATTTAAAGTGGTGCCTGTAGTCGGCGCAAGCGCGGTCATGGGGGGCGTTGAGCGTGGCCGGGGTGACGGAATCCGATTTTTTTACTTCAACGGTTTCCTGCCGCCTAAAGGCCGGCGAACGCCAAAAGCTGTTGGCCAAATGGGCGGAAGCCGATTTTCCGATTGTGATGTTTGAAACGCCGCACCGTATCGAAGCAAGCCTTGCGGATATGGCCGCGCAGTTCCCCGAACGCCGTTTGACTTTGGCGCGCGAAATCACCAAAACGTTTGAAACCTTCCTCAGCGGCACGGTTGCCGAAATCCAAGCCGCCCTTAAAAACGACAGCAACCAAACGCGTGGCGAGATGGTGCTGGTGTTGCACCCTGCTGTGAAAGAGAAACACAGCGATTTGCCTGAAGCGGCACAAAATACCATGAAAATCCTTGCGGCTGAGTTGCCGACCAAACAAGCCGCCGAGCTTGCCGCCAAGATTACCGGCGAAAGCAAAAAAGCCTTGTACGATTTAGCGTTGGAGTGGAAACGGATTTCAGACGACGCTTGAGGTCTTGCAGGCTTATTTCTCTCAACCTGTGGTGTGAACGATGCGACGATTTCCTACAGGCAAGGCTGGGTATTGTTCGTTATCCGTTTGCCGGTTCTACAGGCTTTATATAGGCAAAGTTTTGTTTGCCGCATTGCTTCCCCCTTGCAATTTATAATGACACCGCATACAACTAGTATGTTCTTAAATCTTTCAATCTACGGGAGTGGACTTATGAAACAAAACATCATCGTTGCCTTATTCAACATCTCCAGCGAAGCTTATCAAGCCTTTTCTGAATTGAAAGCTTACTCGCAGACAACAGATGCTTTGGTGGCACAAGCCGTTTTGGTTAAAAAGGAAAATGATCTGATTATCCCAGCAGAAAGCACCGACTTTACCGCCAATACGGTCGAAGGCACATGGACGGGCGGCCTCATTGGTTCACTGGTCGGCATTCTCGGCGGTCCTATCGGTGTTCTGTTGGGTGGAGCTACTGGTGCACTCATCGGCAGTGATGCAGGTACTGCCCAAACATTGGAAGAGGGGGCGTTGCTGGAAAATACAGCCAAAAAACTGGATAACGGCAGTACTGCAATCATTATTTTGGCGCAAGAATCCGACGAGGCTGTATTGGATGCTTTCTTCCACCGTTTCAAAACCGTTATTCTCCGGCAAGATGCAGCCGTTGCCCAACAGGACGTATTGGCAGCAATAGAAGCGCAGGAAGAAGTGGCACGTCAGGCACACGAAGCTTGGAAAAAACAGCGCAAAGCCGAACGCAAAGAGAAAGTGGAAGCCCTCAAGGCCGACATCAAACAAAAAAATTCGACGAAATTGGCAGCTAAGTTGAAATAACACTGCCACCAACCCAAGGTATGTAACCGCTCAAATTTTCCGTTTCGGATGCATGCCAAACCGGTTTGAGGCTACCTGAAAATCTATTTTTCAGGTAGCCTCTCCCTTTTTCATGCCCCGAGACCTTTGCAAAGGTCTCAACCTATGTTATTGCAAAGGTCTCGGCCTTTTTATAATTGGATTTTAGATTGATCCAATAGGTTCAATACGCTTCTAAGTTTGCGTTTCAGGCGGCCTCGATGTTTGGCAAACCTGCTTCAACGCTGCCATGCGTTGCGCAAATATTCGATGCAGTCGGTCAGTGCGTAAAACGGGGCATTGCCGTGATTGGCGTTGGGGTAGAGGGTAAAGCGGACATCTGCGCCGAGGTGGTGCAAAGTGCCGGCAAGGATTTTGGCTTGTGCGACCATGCCGCGGCTGGTTTGGTCGGGACGGTTGTTTCTGCCTTCATGTTCGCCTGCGCCAAGGCGGATGCCGATTCCTTGCGGCAAAGCGTCGGGCAGCCAATCGAGTACGCGGCGGTCTTGCCACCAGATAGACGGCGAAACCAGCAAATAATGGCGGAATCGTTCGGGACGGGTGAACAGGGAATAGAGGCCGTACAAGGCGCCGAACGAATGGCCGAAGACGGCTTGGTTTTGGGTATCGATGCGGTATTTGCTGTTGAGCAGGGTGGAGAGTTCGTCATCGATAAAGCGGCTGAAGCGGTCGGCTTGGCCATATTGTTTGCGTTCGGATTCGGGCGCGTTGTCGGGCAGTGGCGGCGTGTAGTCGAGGGCGCGTTGGCTTAAGTCGCGGATGGTGCCGCCGGTGTAGCCGATACCGACAATCAGACAGGCGGCATGGCTTTTGGTGATGGGGTTGATGAGCAGGGATTGCGCCATATTGAGGATGGCGGGGAAAAAGGCATTTCCGTCAAGAATATACAGCACGGGATAGCCGCCAGCCGGACGCTTGCCTAGTGCCGCGGCTTGAATGCGGTAGGTGCGGTCGGTGTGGGCGGAGGTAATGGAGGTTTCTTCGGCTTGCAGCAGGGTGGCGGTTTGCCAGTTGGGACGGATGGGCATGATGGGGTGCTTTAATCAATGGGTTGCTTAAGTAAAAGGAGAGAAGGCCGTCTGAATAATCGATTTCAGACGGCCTTATTGTACGGATTTCTGCCTTTTTAACAATACGCGCGATTAGCGTACGTCAACGTATGAGCTGCTGTGCAGTTCGCGCAGGAGGTTGGTGGTCGCCTGTTGTGCTTTTTGTTGGGACAGGTATTGGCGGACGGCGTTTTGTTGGCGCTCTTCAGGCGTACCTGCTTCGCGGACGTCGTTCAGCTTGATGATGTGCCAGCCGAATTGGGTACGAACAGGGGCGCTGATTTGGTCGGGTTTGAGTTTGTGGACGGCTTCTTCAAATGGGGCAACCATCATGCCGTCGGCAAACCAGCCCAAGTCGCCGCCGTTGCCGGCGCTGCTGTCTTGCGAGTATTGGCGTGCCAAACCGCCGAAATCTGCGCCGCTGCGGGCTTGTGAGTAGATTTTGCGGATGGTGCTTTCTGCGCCGACGGCGGCATTGTCGTTGTCGGCTTTAATGAGGATGTGTTGGGCATGGTATTGGCGTACAGGGTCTGCTTCAGGCAAGGTCACGCCTTGTTGTTTGGCCTGCTCGATGTAACGTGCCACTTCGGAGTCGCTGACACGGCTGTTTTGCATGATGGCCTGTTGGCGCACTTTCAACAATAATGCTGTCGGCGATGTCTTGACGGACGGCGGCAGACGGATTTTTGATGTTGGGGTTGTGCGCGATAACGGCTTCGATTTCGCTATCGGTTGCTTGGATGTTGCGGCGTTTGCCTGCTTGGAGGATCAGGGATTGGTTGATCATTTGTGCCAAAACCTGTTGGCGCAGCTCGTTGGCGTCCATTTGCGTGCCTTTAGGCATGGTTTGACGCGCTTGCGCTACGGCTTGCGCTACTTGGCGGTGGGTAATGACTTCGTTGTCGACAACCGCAGCAATGCCGTCTGAAAGATGTACGCCGCTTTGTACGGCAGGCATGGTGGTGGCGCTGACGACTGGAGTTTTGTTGGCACGCGCTTTGCCTGCTTTGGCTTTAGGAGCGGCGTGTGCGCCTACTGCGAGAGTGAGTGCGGCGACGAGAATCAGGGGTTTGAAGTTCATTGTTTGACTACCTCGTTGGTTTTGCTGTAACCGGGGATGGCTAAGCGGAGTTTTTCGAATGGGTTGTTGCCGATATTGCTCAAGTCTTTGAGTTGGAGGTTGAAGAATACGGCGTTTTTGTGGCTGTTTTCGCCGGTAACATAGCGTTGGCCGACCAAGCTTTGCGCTCCAGCAGCCGCAGTTGCTTTTTGTATTCTGCACCGATGAGCATTTCCAGCGGTTTTTAGCTTCGATTTCGTAGTTGTAACGGGCGACGGCGTACAGGTTTTTTTGCTCAAACGGCCATTGGGCGGCAAGGTCGACTTGGCTGAGTTTGTCGTAGAAATAGTCGCCATTGGCTTGCAGATAGATGCGCTCGTTGCGTCCGTATTTGTAGCGCGCGCTTAAGACTTTGCCGGGTTCGGGGTTGTAGGCGATCCCTGCGGCGTAGCTTTCGGCACGGCTTTGGTTTTGGTTGTAGTGGATGTCCAAGTCGATGCGGATGCTCGGGGTAATGTTGCCGTGTGCAAAGGCTACCCAGTCGGATTGGCTGCGCGGATAATTGCTGACGTTGCCGTCAGGCAGGACGTTGTCTTTTTTGAAGTAAAACTTCTGGCCGATACCTGCACGGAAGAGTTCCGCACCGGTGTTGGGGTTGAGGATGCGGCTTTGTGTGGCCAGCGTCAGGCTGTTGGCAGAATTGATGCGGTCGTTGCCCGAATACAGGTTTTCGCGGAACAGCTGCGAGTAGGTAAAGCTATTTTCGGAGCTGTCGAAATTGGGCAGGTCGTTTTGGGACTTGGTCGGAATGTAGTTGTAAAACAGGCGCGGTTCGAGCGTTTGCAGGTATTCTCCGCCGAAGAGACGGGCCCTGCGCTCGAAAGTCAGGCCGCTGTCGACGTTGATGATCGGCAGGACGCGGCTGACATTGCGGCTGCTTTGGCCGTTGAAGCTGTTGAGGCTGTAATAAGTGGCGTGTACGCCGACTTTAGGCCGGATGTAGCCCCATTGGTTGTGGAAGTCCCATTTGACGCTCGGGTAGAGCACCACGCGGCTGCCGTCTTGTTTGGTATCGTGGTCAAAACGGGTGAATTGGCTGAACACGTTGAGTTGCGCTTTGCCGAGATGGCTTTGCCAACGGCCGGTCAGGCGGGGCATGATGGCATAAGGCTCGTCTTTATAGCCGTCTTGGTTGGCAAGCGTTTGATATTTTTGTACGCGCAACGAGCCGTCAAAGCTGCCGCCCAACAGTTTGTCGCTGTAATTGAGCCATGCCTGACGGTCGAGGTTGACGTTGCGCGCGATGTCTTCGCGGCCGTAGAAGTCGCGGTAGTAATCGTCGTCGGAAACTTGGTTGTAGTTGATGCCGCCGCTGATTTTGCTGTTCAGCTGCTGCTGGTGTTTCCATTTGAACTGGTAGCGGTTGTTGTGGACGCTTTTTTTGGTCGTTCGGCATCCAGTCGCCATCGACTTCGCCGCTGTAATTCGGTTGCAGATAACGGACTTGGCCGCCCAGTTGCACACCGCGTTTGCTGATGATGCCCGGGCGGATGGTGGCATCCAAATTCGGCGCAAGGTTGAAGTAGTAGGGCAGGCTCAGCTCAAGGCCGTCTGAACCGGTGGCAATGGTCGGAACGAGCAGGCCGCTTTTGCGGTTGCCGTTGATGGGGAAGTCCGCCCAAGGTGTGTAGAGGACAGGGACGCCGCCGAATACCAGCGAAGCGTGTTTGGCCACGCCGATGCCTGTCGATTCATCGGCTTCGATGCTTTGCGCTTGGATATACCAGCTGGCGTCGCCGGGCGAACAGGTGTTGAATTTGGTATTGATGAGTTTGTAGAGACCTTTGCCTTTGAGTTCGGCTTTTTTTCGCTGACACTTTGAAGGCGGCGGCCGCCTTGTTCGGTATTGAGGCGCACGGCAGTGCCGGAGCCGGTTTGATTTTTGAGGTTGTAAACCAATTGGTCGCCGGATACGGTCGAACCGTTTTGATACAGGGTAAAGCGGTCGCCGGCGGTAACGGTATCGGTGGCTTGGTCGTATTGCGCCCAATCGGCGTTGAGAACATCGGCATTGCGCTCGACAATGACGTCGCCTTCGGCACGGACGCCGACTTGGGTCTGGCCTTCTATTTTATCGGCGTTGACGCGTGTGTAATCGGCAGGCAGGGCAGGCTCGCCGCTGCGTTTGATTTCGGCGGTTTCGGCCGGCTTGGCATCTTCATGGTCGCAAAACAGGCAAGTGCTGCCCAAGGAAAGCGGATCGGCTTCGCTTTGGCCTGTTTTTGCCGGTTTGGATTCGGCGGCGTGGGCAGGGGTATAGTCTTCCGCCTGCGGAACAGAAGCATCTTCCGCGCGCACGGCTGTTGCGCCAAAGCCCATAATTAAGGCGAGTACCAAGGGTTTGAGTGAAAATAAACGAGCCAAAATCGCCCCTTAAATCGGTTTGCCAGTTAGAATAGCGGTTATTGTAACCTGAAATTCTGCGATACCGCTATGCAACGACAAACCGAATTACAAAACTGGCTGGAGTCTGTTTACCCGAACCAGCCGTTCGAATTGAGCTTTGCGGCAGCCGATGCCGACTTCCGCCGTTATTTCCGCGCGACGTTTTCAGACGGCCAAACCGTCATCTGTATGGACGCGCCTCCTGAGAAGATGAGTGTTGCGCCGTATTTGAAAGTGCAAAAACTGTTTAACATGGTCAATGTGCCGCAAGTGCTTCATGTGGATGAAGCGTTGGGCTTTATGGTGTTGAACGATTTGGGCAACACCACATTCCTGACCGCCATGAATCAGGAAAACAGCGAAACCGCCCACAAAGCCCTGCTGCTCGAAGCCATCGACGAACTGATCGAGCTGCAAAAAGCCAGCCAGCCCGGCAAACTGCCAGAATACGACCGCGAAGTCATGCTGCGTGAGATTAATTTGTTCCCCGAATGGTTTGTGGCCAAAGAATTGGGCCGCGAGCTGACCTTCAAGCAACGCCAGTTGTGGCAGCAAACCGTCGATACGCTGCTGCCGCCCCTATTGGCGCAGCCCAAAGTGTATGTCCACCGCGACTTTATCGTCCGCAATCTGATGCTGGCGAAAGGCCGCCCGGGCGTATTGGACTTCCAAGATGCGCTTTATGGCCCGATTTCCTATGATTTGGTGTCGCTGTTGCGCGATGCGTTTATCGAATGGGAAGAAGAATTTGTATTGGATTTGGTCATCCGTTACTGGGAAAAAGCACGCGCTGCCGAGTTGCCCGTGCCTGCCGAGTTTGATGAGTTCTACCGCTGGTTTGAATGGATGGGCGTACAACGCCATTTGAAAGTGGCCGGTATTTTTGCCCGCCTGTACTACCGCGACGGTAAAGACAAATACCGCCCGGAAATCCCGCGCTTCTTGAATTACCTGCGCCGCGTATCCCGCCGTTACAACGATTTGGCGCCGCTGTATGCATTGCTGGTCGAATTGGTCGGCGATGACGAATTGGAAACAGGCTATACCTTCTAAGCTTGGTTTTTTAAGATTTGATTCCACTTTTCAGACGGCCTGATCAACAAAAGGCCGTCTGAAACCTTTACAGAACACATAAAAATGACTTACATGATTTACCCCAAAACCTACGACGTGATTGTCGTCGGTGGCGGCCATGCTGGTACCGAAGCCGCGCTTGCCGCCGCACGCATGGGGGCGCAAACCCTGCTGCTCTCACATAACATCGAAACCCTCGGCCAAATGTCGTGCAACCCCTCCATCGGCGGTATCGGCAAAGGCCATCTCGTGCGCGAACTCGACGCATTGGGCGGCGCGATGGCGTTGGCCACCGACAAATCCGGCATCCAGTTCCGCCGCCTGAACGCCAGCAAAGGCGCGGCGGTTCGTGCCACGCGCGCGCAGGCGGACCGCATTTTGTATAAAGCCGCCATCCGCGAAATGTTGGAAAACCAAGAAAATCTCGACCTCTTCCAGCAGTCGGTTGACGACGTAACGCTCGACGGCGACCGCATCAGCGGCGTGGTTACCGCGATGGGCGTGGAGTTTAAAGCACGCGCCGTTGTATTGACCGCCGGCACGTTTTTGTCCGGCAAAATCCACATCGGTTTGGAAAACTACGAAGGCGGCCGCGCCGGCGACCCCGCCGCCAAATCCTTGGGCGGCCGTTTGCGCGAATTGAACCTGCCTCAAGGCCGTCTGAAAACCGGCACGCCGCCGCGCATCGACGGACGCACGATTGACTTCTCCCAGCTCACCGAACAGCCCGGCGACACACCCGTTCCCGTAATGTCCGTACGCGGCAGCGCCGATATGCACCCGCGCCAAGTGTCCTGCTGGATTACGCATACCAACACGCAAACCCACGACATCATCCGCTCAGGTTTCGACCGCAGCCCGATGTTTACCGGCAAAATCGAAGGCGTGGGTCCGCGTTATTGCCCGTCTATCGAAGACAAAATCAACCGCTTCGCCGACAAAGACAGCCACCAGATTTTCCTCGAACCCGAAGGCCTGACCACGCACGAATACTATCCAAACGGTATCTCCACCAGCCTGCCGTTCGATATCCAAATCGCCCTCGTGCGCAGCATGAAAGGCCTTGAAACGCCCATATCCTGCGCCCCGGTTACGCCATCGAATACGACTACTTCGACCCGCGCAACCTCAAAGCCAGCCTCGAAACCAAAACCATCCAAGGCCTCTTCTTCGCCGGACAAATCAACGGCACGACCGGCTACGAAGAAGCCGCCGCACAAGGCCTGCTCGCAGGTGCGAACGCCGTGCAATACATCCGCGAACAAGACCCGCTCCTGCTGCGCCGCGAACAAGCCTATCTCGGCGTATTGGTGGACGACCTCATTACCAAAGGCGTGAATGAGCCTTACCGCATGTTCACCAGCCGCGCCGAATACCGCCTGCAACTCAGGGAAGACAACGCCGACATGCGCCTGACCGAAGACGGCTACAAAATCGGCTTGGTGGGTGAAGAACAATGGCGCATGTTCAACGAAAAACGCGAAGCCATCGAACGCGAAATCCAACGTTTGAAAACAACGTGGTACACGCCGCAAAAACTCGCCGAAGAAGAGCAGCTGCGCGTATTCGGCCAGAAACTCAGCCGCGAAGCCAACCTGCACGACCTCCTGCGCCGCCCGAACCTCGACTACGCCGCGCTGATGACCCCTGCCCGACGCACAACCTGAAACCGCACTTGCCGACAGCGTGGTCGAACAAGTCGAAATCCAAGTCAAATACCAAGGCTATATCGACCGCCAAAACGAAGAAATCGACAGCCGCCGCGACATCGAAACCTTAAAGCTGCCCGACGACATCGATTACAGCAAAGTCAAAGGTTTATCCGCCGAAGTGCAGCAAAAAGCTCAACCAGCACAAACCCGAAACCGTCGGACAGGGCAAGCCGAATTTCCGGCGTAACCCCTGCGGCGGTGGCGTTGCTGATGGTGCATTTGAAACGCGGGTTTAAAGATGCCAAGTAAGGTTTAATCCGAATAAAGGCCGTCTGAAACTTTCAGACGGCCTTTATTTATCAGGGGATTGATGGTGTTGCACCTTATTTCATTAATTTTTTTAAAGAGTTCGGATTGTCAGCAAGATGGGCGTATTCTGATGAAAAAAATGAAGAAGAAAAACGTTTTTTTCAGGACGCGTCATAAGCTGCCGCTTTTTCGAGCAGTTTTACCCTTGCCTGCGGCCATTCCTCACGCAGCAGGCTGTATTCAACCGTATCGCGCACGCTGCCGTCTTTCCGCAGCTTGTGGCAGCGCAAGATGCCGTCTTGGTGTGCACCCAAGCGTTCGATGGCGCGTTGGGAGGCGGTATTGAGGTTGTCGGTCTGCCAGCAGACGCAACGGCAGTTTAAAGTGTCGAAAAACGTAGTCGAGCAACATGATTTTTGCAGGCGGTATTGATGTGCGTGCGCTGTGCCGACAGGGCATACCATGTGAAACCGATGTAGAGGCGTGGGATGGCGGGGTCGATGTGGTAAAGCGAAGTTGAGCCGACAATTTTTCCCGTGTCTTCGTCGATGACGGCAAAGGCGAGGCGGGTTTGTATGGCGGTGCGGATATAGTCAGCTACTTGGTGGGGTTCGGGCGCGGTGGTTACGTTCAGCTTCCAAACTTCGCCGTCGCAAACTGCTTCGCGCAAACCGGCTTCGTGTGCCGTTGTTAAAGGTTCGAGACGGACGCGGTCGAAGGATAAAACGGGAGTGGATGAAAAATCAGTCATGGAGGTTTCCTTTGTATTTGATAGTTTGAGTTTTCAGACGACCTTTTATAGTGTCTTAACGGACGGCATCTCTGAGGTCTTCTGAAAGCTATTGATTAATGATGTTTGAACATCAGCACGCCCGACTCCGATACAAACCCGTCCAGCGGCAGGTCGTGGGGTTCGGTCGGCAGGGTGTCGGTCAGTTGGCAGCCGAAGCCTACGCCCAGGGTTTGGGTTTGCAGGCGGTATTTCATGGCGGAGAGGGTGGCGTCGTAATAGCCACCGGCCTGTCCGAGGCGGTAGCCGCGTTTGTCGATGCCGACGATGGGGACCAGCAATAGGCTGAGTTGGTGGACGCGGATTTTTTTGCCGGTGAATTGGGGGACATGCAATTTGGCGCGGCCGCGTTTGCGTTCTTGTTTGGCGCCGTCGGCAGGGTAGGGGGTGAACCACATCCGCCGCGTGTTCGGTTCGATATAGGGCAGGTAGAGTTTTGCGCCGCGTTTTTGTGCGGCACGGACAAAGCCGTCCAATCGCAATTCCTTGCCCATCGGCCAATACACGCCGATTTTCCGTCCTTTTTTGATGTAGGGCTTGAGCAGGCGGTTGATGGTTTCGGTGGCGGCGTTACGCTCGTCGGCGCTCATTTGGGCGCGTGCGCGGCGGAACTGTTTGCGTAGTGCCGATTTTTCGGGATTCCTCATTTTCAGACGGCCTTTCGGGATTGCGGTAGAATGTTGCGATTATAACGATTTTGTTAACATTCAAACAGGACGCACACGATGTGGCACATTGTCGCCATCGGCTATCTTTTTTTGTTGCCGTGATGTTTTCCGCCGCGCAGCCGAGTATTGCGCGCGCGTTGATTTATTTGGTTTTTTGGGCAGTGTTGCCCACTGTGTTTACGGTCTTTGTCGTGACCATCCGTCGCCGCAACCGCCTGATGAAACGGCAGGAGCAGGCGGAGTTTGAAGCGGCCCGCCAAAAGGCGGTACAGGCAGATGAAAAACAGGACGGGAAGGTATAAAATCCCTTTTCAGACGGCCTCTTATCCGCTATAATCCGTCAGTTTTCCATTTCGGAAACACGCTTTTTATTTTTTTAAAAACTTATGCCCACTTTCGCCGAAGGGTGCTTGACAATAGGCGCCGCCTATCAAGTTCTATGCGATTGAATGTGTGCTCTTTAACCCTTTCAAGGAAATAACATGTCTCAAATTACTATGCGTCAGATGATTGAAGCCGGTGTTCACTTCGGTCACCAAACCCTGTTTCTGGAACCCGAAAATGGCCCAATACATTTTCGGTGCGCGCAACAAAAATCCATATTGTAAACTTGGAAAAAACCCTGCCGATGTTCCAAGAGGCGCAAGAAGCCGTACGCCGTCTGGTTGCCAATAAAGGTACAGTATTGTTCGTAGGTACCAAACGCCAAGCCCGCGACATCATCCGCGAAGAAGCTACCCGTGCCGGTATGCCTTTCGTTGATCACCGTTGGTTGGGCGGTATGCTGACCAACTACAAAACCGTTAAGCAATCCATCAAACGCCTGGAAGAAAAAACTGCTGCTCTGGAAAACGCTGCTGAAGGCGGTTTCAACAAAAAAGAAATTCTGGAAATGCAACGCGACGTTGAAAAACTGGAACGTTCTTTGGGCGGTATCAAAAAACATGAAAGGCCTGCCTGACGCGATTTTCGTTATCGATACCGGCTACCAAAAAAAGGTACTCTGGTTGAGGCTGAAAAAAACTGGGCATCCCTGTTATCGCCGTAGTCGATACCAACAACAGCCCTGACGGCGTGAAATACGTTATCCCTGGTAACGATGACTCCGCCAAAGCCATCCGCCTGTACTGCCGCGGCATCGCCGACGCAGTTTTGGAAGGCAAAAACCAAGCGCTGCAAGAAACTGTAGCCGCTGCCCAAGAAGCTGCTGCCGAGTAATTCGGTACACGGAAGAGGGGCGTTATGCCCCTTTTTCTCAAATCCCTGTTCTGAAATCCGTTTCAGACGGCCACTATTTCAAACACGGCAAATGGCCGTGTTCCCAAAAAAATCTAGGAGATTCAAAATGGCAGAAATTACTGCAAAAATGGTTGCCGACCTGCGCGCCGCTACCGGCCTGGGCATGATGGAATGCAAAAAAGCCTTGGTTGAAGCTGAAGGCAACTTCGACAAAGCCGAAGAAATCCTGCGTATTAAATCCGGTGCGAAAGCCGGTAAACTGGCCGGCCGTACTGCTGCCGAAGGCGTATTGGCTTACGCGATCAACGGCAATGTCGGTGCATTGGTTGAAGTAAACTGCGAAACCGACTTCGTTGCCAAAGACGCGGGCTTCGTAGAATTTGCCAACTTCGTTGCGAAAACTGCTGCCGAGAAAAAACCGGCTACCGTTGAAAAACTGAGCGAACTGGTTGAAGCAGAACGTAAAGCCATCATCGCTAAATTGGGCGAGAACATGTCTGTTCGCCGTTTCCAAGTGATTGACACTGCCAACCAACTGGTTGCCTACATCCACGGTGCTTTGGCTACCGAAGGCGTATTGGTTGAGTACAAAGGCTCTGAAGACGTAGCACGCAAAATCGGTATGCACATCGTTGCCGCCAAACCTCAATGCGTATCCGAAGCCGAAGTGGATGCTGAAACCATCGAAAAAGAACGCCACATCTACACCGAGCAAGCCATTGCTTCCGGCAAACCTGCCGAAATCGCCGCTAAAATGGTTGAAGGCCGTATCCGCAAATTCTTGGCTGAAATCACTCTGAACGGCCAAGCATTCGTGATGAACCCTGACCAAACTGTTGCCCAATTCGCCAAAGAAAACGGCACTGAAGTAATCAGCTTCGTACGCTACAAAGTAGGCGACGGTATCGAGAAAGCCGTTGTTGACTACGCGGCCGAAGTTGCTGCCGCTGCTAAAGTGTAAGGCACTTATGAAAAAGAAAGCACCTAGATTCCAAACGAATCAGGGTGCTTTTTTTTGAGAAAACCGTTTACGGTACCTAATTTAAGACGGCTGAATATTCAGGCCGTCTGAAAACCAAAACAATAATAAACCGACACACTCTATCATTAATATTCCGACCGTTTGAAAATTCAGACGGCCCGACCCCCGACCGACGACATTCAAGAAAGCAAGGTATCCCATGACACAGCAAATCAAATACAAACGCGTATTACTGAAACTCTCCGGCGAATCCCTGATGGGCTCTGATCCATTCGGCATCAATCACGATACCATCGTTCAAACTGTCGGCGAAATTGCCGAAATCGTGAGAATGGGCGTGCAAGTCGGTATCGTTGTCGGCGGCGGTAACATTTTCCGCGGCGTATCTGCACAAGCAGGCAGCATGGACCGCGCCACTGCCGACTACATGGGCATGATGGCAACTGTGATGAACGCCTTGGCACTCAAAGACGCATTTGAAACCTTGGGCATCAAAGCGCGCGTACAATCCGCACTGTCTATGCAGCAAATCGCTGAAACTTACGCCCGTCCTAAAGCCATTCAATATTTGGAAGAAGGCAAAGTCGTGATTTTCGCCGCCGGTACTGGTAACCCATTCTTCACGACCGACACTGCCGCCGCATTGCGCGGTGCGGAAATGAACTGCGACGTGATGCTCAAAGCCACCAACGTCGACGGCGTGTACACCGCAGACCCGAAAAAAGACCCATCTGCAACACGCTACGAAACCATTACTTTTGACGAAGCCTTGTTGAAAAACCTCAAAGTGATGGATGCCACCGCCTTCGCCCTCTGCCGCGAACGCAAACTCAATATCGTGGTCTTCGGCATTGCCAAAGAAGGCTCGCTCAAACGCGTGGTAACCGGCGAAAACGAAGGTACGCTGGTTCACTGCTAATCATTGAAAGGCCGTCTGAAACAGCCGAACGGGATACATTCGGCTTTCAGACGGCCTTTTATTTTCAGTCGGTTGCGTGGGCATTGGCTCATGGTTTGAAAAGGTTGAGAACTTGCTTGACCATAATGCCCAACCGACAATTCGATAGTAAAAGGATACCCCATGAATATCACCGTCTTGGCTGTCGGCACGAAATGCCGCGTTGGGTCGATGAGGCCGTCGGCGAGTACGCCAAACGCTTCGGGCGCGATGTCAATTATGCGCTGAAAGAAATCAAGCCGGAAAAACGCGGCGCGGGTGTGAATGCGGCTCAGGGCATGGCGGCTGAAGAAAAACGCCTGCTGGAAGCCATCCCGCAAGGCGCGTTTTTGGTGGTATTGGACGAACGCGGCAAAGCGCCGACTTCGGTCGAATTGGCGCAACATTTGAAAAGCTGGCAGCAAAACGGCGAACACGTCTGCTTTATTATCGGCGGCGCAGACGGCATGACCGACCGTTTGAAACAGCAGGCAAACATGATGATGCGCCTTTCCAGCCTGACTCTGCCGCACGGCATGGTGCGCGTTTTATTGACCGAGCAGCTTTATCGCGCCGTTTCGATTTTGCACAACCATCCTTATCATCGGGAATAATCCGCTTTGATTGCCGTGATAAGACGGCAATGCCGCCTTGTCGGTTTGAAAAGGAATAGGGCAAGTCGGTTTAAAGCGGGGCGAACCCGTTTTTCAGACGGCCTGATTTTTCTGCATGAATCCTTTATAATCGTTTCTTTGATAAATCAACATCTTTCGGGAGAACCCAAATGTCCGATTTCCGTCAAGACTTCCTCAAATTCGCTTTGGCACAAAACGTGTTGAAATTCGGCGAATTTACGACCAAGGCCGGCCGTCAGTCGCCTTATTTTTTCAATGCCGGTTTGTTCAATGACGGCGCATCGACTTTGCAGTTGGCGAAGTTTTACGCCGAGGCCATTATTGCCAGCGGCGTGAAGTTCGATATGCTGTTCGGCCCAGCCTATAAAGGCATTATTTTGGCGGCGGCGACAGCGATGATGTTGGCGGAAAAAGGCGTAAACGTACCGTTTGCCTACAACCGCAAAGAAGCCAAAGACCACGGCGAGGGCGGCGTGTTGGTGGGTGCGCCTTTGAAAGGCCGCGTGCTGATTATCGATGATGTGATTTCCGCCGGCACATCCGTGCGCGAGTCGGTCAAACTGATTGAGGCCGAAGGCGCAACGCCTGCTGCAGTGGCCATTGCGCTCGACCGCATGGAAAAAGGCACGGGCGAATTGTCGGCGGTGCAGGAAGTCGAAAAACAATACGGCCTGCCGGTGGTTTCGATTGCCAACCTGAACGACTTGTTCACGCTCTTGCAAAACAATGCCGAATTTGGCGGCTTCTTCGAGCCGGTCAAAGCCTATCGCGAACGTTACGGCGCGGTTTAAACCATAACATCATGCTCAGGTCGTCTGAAACGTTTTTCAGACGGCCTGAAACATTGGCTAAAATATATTTTTGATTCAATACACTTACGGAAAATACTCATGCCTGCTTGTTCTTGTCCTCATTGTAAAACGCCGCATTGGGTGAAAGATGCCCAGTTGAACGTGGCGCAGGGTTTTGTGGTCTGCACGCGTTGTTCGGGGATGTTTAAGGCCAAGGATTATCTGTCGGGCAACCTGCCGGCCGATCCGGCCCATCTGCCTGTGGCGGTAACGGATGTGCGCCTCGTGCATAACATCGGTGCGCAAATCCTCAAGCATTCCAAACTCTCGCGCAAAGAAATTTCCGATTTGCTCAATAGCGCACTCAAGGAAGAGCCCAAGGCGGAAGAGCAGGCGGCGGTCAAAACGCGCAAGGATGGTTTCAACTGGACGTTGGCATCGCTGATTGCGCTGACGGTTTTGATTATGCAACTCTTTTATCTTGCCCTGCTATGAGTGCCATCGCCCATTTTGTCGCCAGCTTTCGTGAGGCCGCGCCCTATATCCAATATTTGCGCGGCAAAACCATGGTGGTCGGAGTGACCGACAGCCTGTTGGAAGGCGAAACCCTGATTCGTTTGGCCGCAGATTTGAATCTGTTGGCCAGCTTGGGCTTGCGTTTGGTCTTGGTGCACGGTTCGCGGCATTTGCTCGACAAATTGGCTTCGGGTCGGAATTTTGTTCCGAAATACAGCGGCAGCCGACGGATTACCGATGAAGCGACCCTGATGGAAGTGAAGCAGGTGGCGGGGATTATCCGCAGCGATGTCGAAGCAGCTTTGTTCAGCAGCGTATCTGCACAGCAACGGAGTAAGCCGCCGGTTATCGCGTGCGGCAACTTTATTACCGCCCGTCCGTTGGGCGTTATCGACGGCGTGGACATGGGCTATACCGGTACCGTCCGCAAAATCGACGCGGAAGAGATCCGTTTGCGCTTAGATGGCGGCGCGGTGGTGCTGATCAGTCCTTTGGGACATTCGTACAGCGGCAAAACCTTCAATCTGAGTATGTGCGAAACCGCGCAGGAAGTGGCCATGGCTTTGCAGGCAGAGAAACTGGTTTTCCTGACCGAAGAAGCGGGTATCCGCCGCGCTGACGGCTCGTTGGCCAATACGTTGTCTGTCGGCGAAGTGCAGGAGTTGGTGCGCGACAATCCCGATGTGCCGGTTGATTTGCTCCATGCGGCAGTGTGCGCACTGGAAAACGGCGTATCGCGGGTGCAGATTCTCAACGGCCGCGAAGACGGCAGCCTGTTGCGCGAGCTGTTTACCCGCGAGGGCAGCGGTACGTCTATTGCCCGAGGGCCGTTTGTTTCCATCCGTCAGGCACGCAGCGACGACATTCCGCACATCATCGCCTTAATCCGTCCGCTGGCGGAACAAGGCATCTTGTTACACCGCAGCCGCGAGTATTTGGAAAACCATATTTCCAGTTTTTCCGTATTGGAACACGATCAAAACATTTACGGCTGCGTGGCGCTGAAAACCTTTTCCGAGCCTGATTGCGGCGAATTGGCCTGCCTGGTGGTGTCACCCGAAGCGCGCGACGGCGGCTACGGCGAATTGCTGTTGGAACATTTATTCCAAAAAGCGCGCGCCTTAAATATCAAAACGCTTTTCGCCTTATCCACGCACACGGGCGAATGGTTTGTCGAACGGGGCTTTCAGACGGCCTCGGCCGATGACTGCCTGCCGAACGCCGGCAGGAATACAATGCCAACGGCCGCAATTCCAAAGTATTTGTTTATGACTTGCAGGCCGTCTGAGAACTTCAATCCTATTATCCGTTTTTAAACATCACTCAAATCTTATGTTGAAAATCATCTCTGCCAACGTCAACGGCATCCGCTCCGCCTATAAAAAAGGTTTTTACGAATACATCGCCGCATCGGGCGCGGACATTGTCTGCGTGCAGGAACTGAAAGCTCAAGAGGCTGACCTGTCAGACGATATGAAAGAATCCGCACGGTATGCATGGCTACTGGCATTGCGCCGAAAAAGCGCGGGCTATAGCGGCGTGGCGGTGTACAGCAAACGCAAACCCGACAATGTGCAAATCGGCATGGGCATTGAAGAATTTGACAGGGAAGGCCGTTTTGTCCGTTGCGATTTCGGCAAGTTGTCGGTAATTTCGCTGTATCTACCCAGCGGCAGCAGCGCGGAAGAGCGCCAACAAGTGAAATACCGCTTTTTTTGGACGCGTTCTATCCCATGCTCGAAGCCATGAAAAACGAAGGACGCGACATCGTCGTCTGCGGCGACTGGAACATCGCCCACCAAAAACATCGACTTGAAAAAAACTGGAAGGGTAATCAGAAAAAAATTCGGGCTTCTTGCCTGAAGAGCGCGAATGGATAGGCAAGGTTATTCACAAGCTCGGTTGGACGGATATGTGGCGCACACTTTATCCCGATGTGCCGGGCTATACCTGGTGGAGCAACCGCGGACAAGCGTATGCGAAAGATGTCGGGTGGCGTATCGATTATCAGATGGTTACACCGGAGTTGGCCGCCAAAGCCGTTTCCGCACATGTTTATAAAGACGAAAAAAATTCTCGGATCACGCCCCTTTAGTTGTGGAGTATGACTATGTTGCCGAATAAGGTTTTTGGGTAAATATGATTGGAATATAAACGGCAAAAACCGGCGTAGGCGCAGCGTGGGTCGTGGCGGCATTTGTATTGCCTATGCTGGTGTGGGCGGTATTTATGCTGGCGCGGATGTCCGGCTGGGTTGCGCCGACCAAGGCCAATCCGACGTGGGCGTTGGTATGGCTGCTGTTTTCCCTGCCTTGCCTGCTGATTGCGGCCAAATGCTTTGCTTGGAAGGGCTGGCGGCTGGTTGCCAACATCGTACTTTGCCTGGCGACTTGTGCCATCCTCAGCGTGCCTGCCGCATTGCTGATTGCATTTACACTCAACGACTTACTCAAATAGGCCGTCTGAAATGCAGAGCTTCGAACTCGAAGAAATGGCACTGTTTCTGATACGCGATGCGGATGAAGCGGAAATGTGGATAGACCGCTGGGCGGTCAGCTATCCGATTGTTCAAACTGCCGAAGCCGATAGTCGGCAAACCGTTTCCGAATGGCAACACGCTATTCAGACGGCCTTCGAGCATATCGTCAGTAGAAATATTGCCGTCGTGGCTCATGGTGTTGGTGTGTCCGCATTTTTTTGGCATGGCTGTACCAAGCCGACATCCTGACGCAAAAACGCCTGACCAATATTATTTTGGTCTCGCCGCGTCCCGAGGCTTTTCCCGAAGACGAAAATCCATACGTTCCAACGCGTCCGTTGCCCTTGTCGTACGGCGCTGATCATCGCCGAAACAAACGGTACGCCACGCGATTGGGCGCAAGAACAGGCCGACCGCTGGCAGGCGCGCCTGCTTCAATCGCCGCATTCCGGCCGGTTAAACGGCGCACTCGGCGGCTGGCAATGGGGCATGAAGCTGATGCAGGAAATGCTGTTGAGTAAAGTAGTGTAGCAGTATCTATAATATTAATGAAACGAGGCCGTCCGAAACCGATATGTGTTTCAGACGGCCTTTGTTTGCAAATATCATGTTAAATATAATTAAAAGAAACTATTCTCATTTCTTTTATGAAGCAATATAATTCGGTTGTTTTGTTAAATTGAGTATAAAAATGCAAATACCATTTCATTTGGCTTTATTACCCACGCTGATTATCGCTTCCTTCCCTGTTGCTGCCGCCGATACGCAGGATAATGGTGAACATTACACCGCCACCCTGCCCACCGTTTCCGTGGTTGGGCAGTCCGACACCAGCGTACTCAAAGGCTACATCAACTACGACGAAGCCGCCGTTACCCGCAACGGACAGCTCATCAAAGAAACGCCGCAAACCGTCGATACGCTCAACATCCAGAAAAAAACAAAAAAACTACGGCACGAACGATTTGAGTTCCATCCTCGAAGGTAACGCCGGTATTGACGCTGCCTACGATATGCGCGGCGAAAGCATTTTCCTGCGCGGTTTTCAAGCCGACGCATCCGATATTTACCGCGACGGCGTGCGCGAGAGCGGACAGGTCCGCCGCAGCACCGCCAACATCGAGCGCGTGGAAATCCTGAAAGGCCCATCTTCCGTCCTTTACGGCCGCACCAACGGCGGCGGCGTCATCAATATGGTCAGCAAATACGCCAACTTCAAACAAAGCCGCAACATCGGTGCGGTTTACGGCTCGTGGGCAAACCGCAGCCTGAATATGGACATCAACGAAGTGCTGAACAAAAACGTCGCCATCCGCCTCACCGGCGAAGTCGGGCGCGCCAATTCGTTCCGCAGCGGCATAGACAGCAAAAACGTCATGGTTTCGCCCAGCATTACCGTCAAACTCGACAACGGCTTGAAAGTGGACGGGGCAATACACCTACGACAATGTGGAGCGCACGCCCGACCGCAGTCCGACCAAGTCCGTGTACGACCGTTTCGGACTGCCTTACCGCATGGGTTTCGCCCACCCGAACGATTTTGTCAAAGACAAGCTGCAAGTCTGGCGTTCCGATCTCGAATACGCCTTCAACGACAAATGGCGTGCCCAATGGCAGCTCGCCCACCGCACGGCGGCGCAGGATTTCGACCATTTCTATGCAGGCAGCGAAAACGGCAGCCTAATCAAAGCGCAACTACGCCTGGCAGCAGACCGACAACAAAAACCCTGTCATCCAACTTCACGCTCAACGGTGACTACCACATCGGCCGTTTTGAAAACCACCTGACCGTAGGCATGGATTACAGCCGCGAACACCGCAACCCGACCTTGGGTTACAGCCGCGCCTTTACCGCCTCCATCAACCCCTACGACCGCGCAAGCTGGCCGGCTTCGGGCAGATTGCAGCCCGTTCTTACTCAAAACCGACACAAAGGCCGATTCCTACGGCATCTTTGTGCAAAAACATCTTCTCTGCCACGCCCGATTTGAAATTCGTCCTCGGCGGTCGTTACGACAAAGTACACCTTTAATTCCGAAAAACAAACTCACCGGCAGCAGCCGCCAGTACAGCGGCCACTCATTCAGCCCCAATATCGGTGCAGTGTGGAACGTAACGCCCTGCCCACACACTCTACGCTTCATATAACAAAGGCTTTGCACCTTATGGCGGACGCGGCGGCTATTTGAGCATCGACACTTCGTCTGCCGCCGTGTTCAACGCCGATCCCCGAGTACACCCGCCAATACGAAACCGGCGTGAAAAAGCAGTTGGTTGGACGATCGCCTCAGCACCACATTGTCCGCCTACCAAATCGAACGCTTCAATATCCGCTACCGTCCCGACGCGCAAAATGATCCCTACACTTGGGCAGTCGGCGGCAAACACCGTTCGCGCGGCGTGGAGCTGTCCGCCATCGGACAAATCATCCCCAAAAAACTCTACCTACGCGGCTCGTTGGGCGTGATGCAGACGAAAGTCGTTGAAGACAAAGAAAACCCCGACCGCGTGGGCATCCATTTGGACAACACCAGCAACGTTACCGGCAACCTGTTCTTCCGTTATACGCCGACCGAAAACCTCTACGGCGAAATCGGCGTAACCGGTACGGGCAAACGCTACGGTTACGACTCAAGAAATAAAGAAGTGACTACGCTTCCAGGCTTTGCCCGAGTTGATGCCATGCTCGGCTGGAACCATAAAAACGTCAACGTTACCTTTGCCGCAGCTAATCTGCTCAATCAAAAATATTGGCGTTCGGACGCCATGCCGGGTAATCCGCGCGGCTATACCGCCCGGGTAAATTACCGTTTTTGATGAAATCAGGTAAAGGCCGTCTGAAAATAAGGCTATGATCTAAGCCATATTTCAGACGGCCTTTTATAAAGGTTGAAATAAAACTAAACACATTTTTTCACTCAAATCGAACACACCTCCAACAAAAATGCCATAAAAATCCGCCCATTGATTTGAATGTAAAGAGATACCTATGAAACTGAAAAACCTTAGCCTTTGACTTCATTAACCCTGTTGGCATTGGCCGCTTGCAGCAAACAGGCGGAAACCAGCGTTCCGGCAGACAGCGCCCAAAGCAACACATCCGCTCCGGCAGCCCCTGCCGCATTGACCGAAGGTGTCAATTACACCGTCTTGTCCAACCCGATTCCGCAACAGCAGGCCGGCAAAAATCGAAGTATTGGAATTCTTCGGCTACTTCTGCCCGCATTGCGCCCATTTGGAGCCGGTTTTGAGCGAACACATCAAAAACGTTTAAAGACGATACCTATATGCGCCGGGGAGCATGTCGTTTGGGGTGATGAAATGAAACCTTTGGCACGTTTGGCGGCCGCAGTGGAAATAGCCGGTGAATCAGATAAAGCCAACAGCCATATTTTTCGATGCGATGGTTAACCAAAAAATCAACTTGGCCGATACCGATACCCTGAAAAAATGGTTGTCCGAGCAAACCGCGTTTGACGGCAAAAAAGTATTGGCTGCATTTGAAGCGCCTGAAAGCCAAGCGCGTGCGGCTCAAATGGAAGAATTGACCAATAAATTCCAAATCAGCGGCACACCGACCGTGATCGTCGGCGGCAAATACCAAGTCGAATTTAAAGACTGGCAGTCCGGCATGACCACAATTGACCAGTTGGTGGACAAAGTACGCGAAGAGCAGAAAAAGCCGCAATAAGTTGAAGGTTGAATGAGTAAAGGTCTCGCGTCTCTTATCTTTTTTCCTTTACTTTACTGAAAGATCTAAGCCATGTGTGATTACTGTTCTGACCTGCGACCTACCGTTCGTATCAGGGTTCCGAAAGAATTATCGCAAATGTTACTGCGAGCCTCTGATCGTTTAGCAGACGGCACGCTTATCGATATTACTCCAGCCTACGACAAAGTTTATGGTCCCAGCCTTGATGTTGCCAAAACCATCGCTAACAGCGGTTACATTACCCATACAGATTCTCAGGGTAATCGTGACATATATGGTTGGAACGATTTCGTGGTGCATTATTTTCAATGTACGCACTGCAATGCCGTTTTCAGGCTTGGTGCCGAAACCTACCATGGTAGTGGTGGCCAATGGGAAATGCTGGAAGAGGCAACGATACGCTATGAAAATTCTTAAAAGGAATAGATTTCATAGTTATTATGTGAACAGTAATTCTTGCTAGAGTAAAAAAACGCCGTCTGAAACTTTTCAGACGGCGTTTTCTGTCAAATTAGCTTACAAACCCGGGAACATGCCTTTCATTCCCTTCATGCCTTTGGCCAAACGCATCAGTTTGCCCAAACCGTTGCCGCTGAACATCTTCATCATTTGTTGCATTTGTTCAAACTGTTTGAGCAATTTGTTCACTTCCTGCACGGTCGTACCCGCACCCATTGCAATACGGCGTTTGCGGCTGGCTTTGAGTAGGGCAGGGTTGGCGCGTTCTTTAGGGGTCATCGAGTTGATGATGGCTTCTACTTTGCCCATTGCTTTTTTTCGGCTGTGCCTTCGGGGATTTGTTTCGATATTTGACCCAGTTCGCCCGGCATTTTTCGACATCAGGTTTTTCCAAGCCGCCCATATTGCGCATCTGCTGGATTTGTTCTTTAAAGTCGTTGAGGTCGAAGCCTTTGCCTTTTTGCAGCTTTTTCGCCATTTTGGTGGCGGCTTCTTCATCAATACCTTTTTGAACGTCTTCAATCAGGGTCAATACGTCGCCCATGCCGAGGATACGGCTGGCAAGACGGTCGGGATGGAAAGGCTCGAGGCCGTTGATTTTCTCGCCGACACCGGTAAATTTAATCGGTTTGCCGGTTACATGGCGTACGGACAATGCCGCACCGCCGCGCGAATCGCCGTCCATCTTGGTCAATACGACGCCGGTCAGCGGTAGGGCTTCATTAAATGCCTGAGCAGTGTTCACTGCATCCTGACCCAGCATGGCATCGATGACGAACAAAGTTTCAACCGGGTTGACCGCCGCATGAAGCGCTTTGATTTCGTTCATCATCTCTTCATCGATTGCCAGACGGCCGGCGGTATCGACCATCAATACATCGTAAAAATGTTTTTTGGCGTAATCAACGGCGGCAGTCGCAATCTCAACCGGTTTTTTTGGTTGGTATCGGACGGGAAAAAAGTCCACACCAACCTGTTCTGCCAACAGGCGCAGCTGTTCAATCGCAGCAGGGCGGTAAACGTCGGCAGATACCACCAAAACTTTTTTCTTCTGATCGTTTTTCAGCAGGCGGGCGAGTTTGCCGACGGTTGTTGTTTTACCGGCACCCTGCAAACCGGCCATCAAAACGATGGCAGGCGGTGAAACCGATAAATCCAGCGTTTTGTTTTCCTTGCCCATCAATTCGATCAAGGCTTGGTTGACCACGCCGATAAAGGCTTGGTCAGGCGTCAGGCTGCCGACGACTTCTTGACCGAGGGCTTGTTCTTTGACAGTGTTGACGAATTCTTTAACGACGGGCAATGCAACGTCGGCTTCCAGCAGGGCAAGACGAACCTCGCGCAAGGCTTCTTTAATATTGTCTTCGGTCAGCGTTGATTGGCCGCGAATATTTTTAAGTACCTTGCTGAAGCGGTTGGTCAGGTTGTCTAACATACTTATCCTTGATAATGAGAATAGCTGCCCAATACAGGGCATTCTTTGTTAAAATAAAATTGGGATTATTTTACACGATAGTCCGAAGTTATGCTTCAAGAACACAAACACGCACACCAAGGCCGTCTGAAACCCTGCCGGCCGTACGTCAAGTGTTCATAGTATCTATTGAGAAAGATATTTATGCCGATAGTCTTAATCTGCCTGATGCTGGTGTATGCCGGATTGGGCGCATTTTCCTGGTTGCAACATAAAAAGCACAATAATAAATCTTACCCGCTGAAAACCGAGCTGCTGATTTTGAGTGGCGCATTATTGGTACATGGCGCAGCATTGATGTTTCCAGTATTGCAGGATAGGGTATTGATTACCGGTTTTGGTTATTCGCTCAGCCTGATAGTCTGGCTGATGCTGATGATGTACTGCTTAGGCAGCTTCTTTTATTGTCTGCGCGGTGTGCAACTCTTATTGTATCCCTGTGCCGCATTAACCTTATTACTGGGTTTCCTTTTCCCGGGAGATTTTTCAGGTCGCCAAATCGTAGACTTGTTGCCGCTGTCGCACATCGCATCATCATTGCTTGCATACGGACTATTTGGCATCGTTACCTTATTTGCCATCCTAATCCTTTTAATCAACCGCAATCTGCACAAACGCCGTTTTTCTGCATTGGTCAGCTTCTTGCCGCCTTTATTGAGTTTGGAGAAACTCATGTTCCAAGGTATTTGGGCAGGTTTCATTTTATTGACCTATTCCGTTATCAGCGGTACGTTTTTTGCAGAAGCCGTTTTCGGCAAACCCATGACCTTCACGCATAAAACCATCTTCAGTATTATGTCGTGGCTGATTTATGGCGCATTATTGTTGAAACACAGCATGACCGCATGGCGAGGTAAAAAAGCCGCAGTTTGGACCATTGTCGGATTTGTCAGTCTGATTTTTGCCTATATAGGTAGTAAATTTGTCTTAGAAATTATCCTACACCGTATTGGATAAATAGAAACCATACAAAAAGGCCGTCTGAAATACTCTTTCAGACGGCCTTAGTATTGAATCGGGTTGAATATAGGACGCGAATAGGGAAGATTTGAGGTGTTTTTAGAAAAATAAAAATCCTGTTAAAACAGGGGAGTGATTAAATTTTCGAAAATAATTTTGCGAAAGGTGTTGACTGGTTTTGCTGGGAGGCGTATAGTTCGGTTCTTCGCTGCTGACGCGGTGAAGAAAACGAAGTAGACAGTATAACACAGTTGGTTGAAATTTTCGATAATTTTAGTTGACTTTTGAAAATCGTACTGTATAATTCGATTCGCTCTTTAAAAAACAGATTACCGATAAGTGTGAGTGCATTAGGCCTCACACTGTTTGAAAGACAGACAAGATGATGTTTTAGACATTGTCCTGTCGGTTTCTTTGAAGCAGACCAGAAGTTATAAGTTAGAGATTGAACATAAGAGTTTGATCCTGGCTCAGATTGAACGCTGGCGGCATGCTTTACACATGCAAGTCGGACGGCAGCACAGAGAAGCTTGCTTCTTGGGTGGCGAGTGGCGAACGGGTGAGTAACATATCGGAACGTACCGAGTAATGGGGGATAACTAATCGAAAGATTAGCTAATACCGCATATTCTCTGAGGAGGAAAGCAGGGGACCTTCGGGCCTTGCGTTATTCGAGCGGCCGATATCTGATTAGCTAGTTGGTGGGGTAAAGGCCTACCAAGGCGACGATCAGTAGCGGGTCTGAGAGGATGATCCGCCACACTGGGACTGAGACACGGCCCAGACTCCTACGGGAGGCAGCAGTGGGGAATTTTGGACAATGGGCGCAAGCCTGATCCAGCCATGCCGCGTGTCTGAAGAAGGCCTTCGGGTTGTAAAGGACTTTTGTCAGGGAAGAAAGGCTGTCGCTAATACCGACAGTTGATGACGGTACCTGAAGAATAAGCACCGGCTAACTACGTGCCAGCAGCCGCGGTAATACGTAGGGTGCGAGCGTTAATCGGAATTACTGGGCGTAAAGCGAGCGCAGACGGTTACTTAAGCAGGATGTGAAATCCCCGGGCTTAACCTGGGAACTGCGTTCTGAACTGGGTGACTAGAGTGTGTCAGAGGGAGGTAGAATTCCACGTGTAGCAGTGAAATGCGTAGAGATGTGGAGGAATACCGATGGCGAAGGCAGCCTCCTGGGATGACACTGACGTTCATGCTCGAAAGCGTGGGTAGCAAACAGGATTAGATACCCTGGTAGTCCACGCCCTAAACGATGTCAATTAGCTGTTGGGCAACTTGATTGCTTAGTAGCGTAGCTAACGCGTGAAATTGACCGCCTGGGGAGTACGGTCGCAAGATTAAAACTCAAAGGAATTGACGGGGACCCGCACAAGCGGTGGATGATGTGGATTAATTCGATGCAACGCGAAGAACCTTACCTGGTCTTGACATGTACGGAATCCTCCAGAGACGGAGGAGTGCCTTCGGGAGCTGTAACACAGGTGCTGCATGGCTGTCGTCAGCTCGTGTCGTGAGATGTTGGGTTAAGTCCCGCAACGAGCGCAACCCTTGTCATTAGTTGCCATCATTAAGTTGGGCACTCTAATGAGACTGCCGGTGACAAGCCGGAGGAAGGTGGGGATGACGTCAAGTCCTCATGGCCCTTATGACCAGGGCTTCACACGTCATACAATGGTCGGTACAGAGGGTAGCCAAGCCGCGAGGCGGAGCCAATCTCACAAAACCGATCGTAGTCCGGATTGCACTCTGCAACTCGAGTGCATGAAGTCGGAATCGCTAGTAATCGCAGGTCAGCATACTGCGGTGAATACGTTCCCGGGTCTTGTACACACCGCCCGTCACACCATGGGAGTGGGGGATACCAGAAGTAGGTAGGGTAACCGCAAGGAGCCCGCTTACCACGGTATGCTTCATGACTGGGGTGAAGTCGTAACAAGGTAGCCGTATCGGAACCTGCGGCTGGATCACCCTCCTTTCTAGAGAAAGAAGAGGTCTGATGCATTCACACTTATCGGTAAACTGTAAAAGATGCGGAAGAGAAAAGCTTGAGTGAAGACAAGATTCGCTTAAGAAGAGAATCCGGGTTTGTAGCTCAGCTGGTTAGAGCACACGCTTGATAAGCGTGGGGTCGGAGGTTCAAGTCCTCCCAGACCCACCAAGAACGGGGGCATAGCTCAGTTGGTAGAGCACCTGCTTTGCAAGCAGGGGGTCATCGGTTCGATCCCGTTTGCCTCCACCAAGCACTTTACAAATCAAAGGAAGCCTGCTATACTTAGCAGCTTATTTTGATTTGCGAAGTGAAATATCGACGCATCGATCTTTAACAAATTGGAAAGCCGAAATCAACAAACAAAGACAATGCGTTTGTTTTGATTTTTTATTCTTTGCAAAGGATAAAGAATCTCTCGCAAGAGAAAAGAAAACAAACACAGTATTTGGGTGATGATTGTATCGACTTAATCCTGAAACACAAAAGGCAGGGTTAAGACACAACAAGCAGTAAGCTTTATCAAAGTAGGAATTTCAAGTTTACTTCCCTAGTCAACGGGTAGGTAAACGAAGTCAGAGAGGTTCTTGAAATGATAGAGTCAAGTGAATAAGTGCATCAGGTGGATGCCTTGGCGATGATAGGCGACGAAGGACGTATAAGCCTGCGAAAAGCGCGGGGGAGCTGGCAATAAAGCTATGATCCCGCGGTGTCCGAATGGGGAAACCCACCTCTTAGGAGGTATCCTTATCTGAATACATAGGATAAGCGAAGTGAACCCGGAGAACTGAACCATCTAAGTACCCGGAGGAAAAGAAATCAACCGAGATTCCGCAAGTAGTGGCGAGCGAACGCGGAGGAGCCTGTACGTGATAACTGTCGAGATAGAAGAACAAGCTGGGAAGCTTGACCATAGTGGGTGATAGTCCCGTATTCGAAATCTCAACAGTGGTACTAAGCGTACGAAAAGTAGGGCGGGACACGTGAAATCCTGTCTGAATATGGGGGGACCATCCTCCAAGGCTAAATACTCATCATCGACCGATAGTGAACCAGTACCGTGAGGGAAAGGCGAAAAGAACCCCGGGAGGGGAGTGAAATAGAACCTGAAACCTGATGCATACAAACAGTGGGAGCACCCTTGTGGTGTGACTGCGTACCTTTTGTATAATGGGTCAACGACTTACATTCAGTAGCGAGCTTAACCGAATAGGGGAGGCGTAGGGAAACCGAGTCTTAATAGGGCGAATAGTTGCTGGGTGTAGACCCGAAACCGAGTGATCTATCCATGGCCAGGTTGAAGGTGCCGTAACAGGTACTGGAGGACCGAACCCACGCATGTTGCAAAATGCGGGGATGAGCTGTGGATAGGGGTGAAAGGCTAAACAAACTCGGAGATAGCTGGTTCTCCCCGAAAACTATTTAGGTAGTGCCTCGAGCAAGACACTGATGGGGGTAAAAGCACTGTTATGGCTAGGGGGTTATTGCAACTTACCAACCCATGGCAAACTAAGAATACCATCAAGTGGTTCCTCGGGAGACAGACAGCGGGTGCTAACGTCCGTTGTCAAGAGGGAAACAACCCAGACCGCCAGCTAAGGTCCCAAATGATAGATTAAGTGGTAAACGAAGTGGGAAGGCCCAGACAGCCAGGATGTTGGCTTAGAAGCAGCCATCATTTAAAGAAAGCGTAATAGCTCACTGGTCGAGTCGTCCTGCGCGGAAGATGTAACGGGGCTCAAATCTATAACCGAAGCTGCGGATGCCAGTTTACTGGCATGGTAGGGGAGCGTTCTGTAGGCCGATGAAGGTGCATTGTAAAAGTGTGCTGGAGGTATCAGAAGTGCGAATGTTGACATGAGTAGCGATAAAGCGGGTGAAAAGCCCGCTCGCCGAAAAGCCCAAGGTTTCCTACGCAACGTTCATCGGCGTAGGGTGAGTCGGCCCCTAAGGCGAGGCAGAAATGCGTAGTCGATGGGAAACAGGTTAATATTCCTGTACTTGATTCAAATGCGATGTGGGGACGGAGAAGGTTAGGTTAGCAAGCTGTTGGAATAGCTTGTTTTAAGCCGGTAGGGTGGAAGACTTAGGCAAATCCGGGTCTTCTTAACACCGAGAAGTGATGACGAGTGTCTACGGACATGAAGTAACCGATACCACGCTTCCAGGAAAAAGCCACTAAGCTTCAGTTTGAATCGAACCGTACCGCAAACCGACACAGGTGGGCAGGATGAGAATTCTAAGGCGCTTGAGAGAACTCGGGAGAAGGAACTCGGCAAATTGATACCGTAACTTCGGGAGAAGGTATGCCCTCTAAGGTTAAGGACTTGCTCCGTAAGCCCTGGAGGGTCGCAGAGAATAGGTGGCTGCGACTGTTTATTAAAAAAACACAGCACTCTGCTAACACGAAAGTGGACGTATAGGGTGTGACGCCTGCCCGGTGCTGGAAGGTTAATTGAAGATGTGCAAGCATCGGATCGAAGCCCCAGTAAACGGCGGCCGTAACTATAACGGTCCCTAAGGTAGCGAAATTCCTTGTCGGGTAAGTTCCGACCCGCACGAATGGCGTAACGATGGCCACACTGTCTCCTCCCGAGACTCAGCGAAGTTGAAGTGGTTGTGAAGATGCAATCTACCCGCTGCTAGACGGAAAGACCCCGTGAACCTTTACTGTAGCTTTGCATTGGACTTTGAAGTCACTTGTGTAGGATAGGTGGGAGGCTTTTGAAGCAGAGACGCCAGTCTCTGTGGAGCCGTCCTTGAAATACCACCCTGGTGTCTTTGAGGTTCTAACCCAGACCCGTAATCCGGGTCGGGGACCGTGCATGGTAGGCAGTTTGACTGGGGCGGTCTCCTCCCAAAAGAGTAACGGAGGAGTTCGAAGGTTACCTAGGTCCGGTCGGAAATCGGACTGATAGTGCAATGGCAAAAAGGTAGCTTAACTGCGAGACCGACAAGTCGAGCAGGTGCGAAAGCAGGACATAGTGATCCGGTGGTTCTGTATGGAAGGGCCATCGCTCAACGGATAAAAGGTACTCCGGGGATAACAGGCTGATTCCGCCCAAGAGTTCATATCGACGGCGGAGTTTGGCACCTCGATGTCGGCTCATCACATCCTGGGGCTGTAGTCGGTCCCAAGGGTATGGCTGTTCGCCATTTAAAGTGGTACGTGAGCTGGGTTTAAAACGTCGTGAGACAGTTTGGTCCCTATCTGCAGTGGGCGTTGGAAGTTTGACGGGGGCTGCTCCTAGTACGAGAGGACCGGAGTGGACGAACCTCTGGTGTACCGGTTGTAACGCCAGTTGCATAGCCGGGTAGCTAAGTTCGGAAGAGATAAGCGCTGAAAGCATCTAAGCGCGAAACTCGCCTGAAGATGAGACTTCCCTTGTGGTTTAACCACACTAAAGAGTCGTTCGAGACCAGGACGTTGATAGGTGGGGTGTGGAAGCGCGGTAACGCGTGAAGCTAACCCATACTAATTGCTCGTGAGGCTTGACTCTATCATTTGAAGAACTTCAAATAATAAAAGCTTACTGACTGATTCAGTCATCACCATTTATACCGATTAAGGCTTTACCGATTTGTAACAGTTTAAGTTTGGCGGCCATAGCGAGTTGGTCCCACGCCTTCCCATCCCGAACAGGACCGTGAAACGACTCAGCGCCGATGATAGTGTGGTTCTTCCATGTGAAAGTAGGTCACCGCCAAACACCCATTCCGAAGCCCCCGACTGATGTCGGGGGCTTTTTACATGCCTGTCGTTTCTGTCGGTTTGGTGGCAGAATTGGGATAACAGGTGTTGGGGTCAAACATTGGGATAGTGATGTACCGGTGTTTATGGAGTATTTGTACATCTTGGTATTGGAATCGGAAATATTTATCCTGTTGTTATTCTTGCACAAAAATACCGAAAGTTACGGTTAACCGTTTGGAATGTTTGAAATCAAACGGTATTTGCGTTAATATGTCGTATGCATTTATATGGAATGGGCCGTGTTCTACTGTCGATGCGACAGTGTCGGCGGGGTGGGGAAAACCGTCCTGCAGACGGCCCGGTTGATTCAATCTGACACGTTATAGGAAAACCCTGATGAAGAAATTTTTATTTGGTGTATTTGCCGCCGTGTGTACGGCGTTCTCTTTGGCTGCCGTGAACGTCAATACCGCCTCTTCTGCGGAACTGGAGGCATTACCAGGTATCGGCCCGGCTAAGGCGAAGGCGATTGTGGAATACCGTCAAAAGAACGGTGCGTTCAAATCGGTGGAGGAGCTGAAAAACGTGAAGGGCATCGGTGATGCGGTGCTGAACAAGTTGAAGGCGGAGGCGACGGTTTCTTCTGCCGCGCCTAAGGCCGCGCAGCCTGCCGTGAAAAAATAAGCCGGACTCTGCCTATATGCCGCCCTGCGGCCGAACCGTTTGCCGGTTGGGCCCGGGGCGGCTTTGTTTGGGGGGGGAATAAAGCTTGAACCAGTGGGGGCTTTACATTGGGTAAAGGGATAAACGGATAGCCTCTTGTTGGATAGGGATATAAAAGATAAAGGGAATAAGGATATGTACTTAAAAGCATTTGACGGAAAACGGAATGGGGCAACTGTGCAGAGGGGGTATTCTTTGGTACAGCTGTTGGTGGTGATGCTGCTGGTTTCGATCTTGGCAACGGCAGCCTTTACAGCCTATCGGGAATCGGTCCGTTCGGCCAACCTGCGTGCGGCGCATGCCGCGTTGCTGGAAAATGCGCGCTTTATGGAGCAGTTCTATGCGAAAAAGGGCAGCTTTAAGCTGACGTCGACGAAGTGGCCGGAATTGCCGGTGAAGGAGGCGGGCGGTTTCTGTATCAGGATGAGCGGTCAGGCTAAAGGTATCCTGGAGGGTAAGTTTACCTTGAAGGCGGTAGCGCTGGACAGGGAGGCGGAGCCGAGGGTGCTGCGCTTGAACGAGTCGCTGACGGCGGTGGTGTGCGGGAAGATGAAGGGGAAGGGCAGTTGTACGGACGGCGAGGAGATATTTAGGGGCAATGATGCGGAGTGTCGGCCTTTTACGGGGTAGAAATCAGGAAGCGGATAAAGGAAAAGGACGTGCACAGGCACGTCCTTTGGGGAGAGGGTAGTTTAATTGTTCCTGCTAACACAACCAACCTCAGTTTGAAATATTTAGTCTTGTCAGATTGGCACACTATCAATTTTCAGACGGCCCTTTGTTATAATCCTCTCTTTACCTGAACATAAAACAGGCCGTCTTATGGAAGTCATCCAATATCCCAATTCTCCGTTTAAACTCCATCAGCCATTTCCTCCCGCCGGCGACCAGCCCACTGCCATTGCCGGCTTGCTCGAAGGGCTTTCAGACGGCCTTGCTTATCAAACCCTGCTCGGCGTAACCGGTTCGGGCAAAACCTACACCATGGCAAATGTCATCGCCCAAAGCGGCCGCCCCGCCATCATCATGGCGCACAACAAAAACCCTTGCCGCCCAGCTCTACGCCGAAATGCGCGAGTTTTTCCCCGAAAACGCGGTGGAATATTTCGTTTCCTACTACGACTATTACCAACCCGAAGCCTATGTGCCCAGCCGCGATTTGTTCATCGAAAAAGACAGTGCGATCAACGAACACATCGAGCAAATGCGCCTTTCCGCCACCAAAAACCTGATGACGCGCGACGACGTGATTATCGTCGCCACCGTGTCCGCCATTTACGGTATCGGCGACCCGACCGAGTATCAACAAATGGTGTTGTCCGTCAAAGAAGGCGACACCATCGAGCAGCGCGACATCATCGCCACGCTTGTTTCTATGCAGTACGAACGCGGCGATTTGGACTTCAAACGCGGCAGCTTCCGTGTGCGCGGCGACGTGATTGACGTGTACCCCGCTGAAAGCTCCGAAAACGCCCTGCGCATCAGCTTGTTTGACGACGAAATCGACCGCCTCGATATGTTCGACCCGCTTTCAGGCAGCCTTATCCAACGCGTCGGCCGCTACACCGTCTTCCCGTCCAGCCACTACGTTACTCCGCGTGAAACCGTATTGCGCGCCTGCGCGTCCATCAAAGAAGAGCTACGCGAACGCATCGAATTTTTCGCCCGCGAACAACGCCCCGTCGAGCAACAACGCATCGAACAGCGCACCCGCTTCGACCTCGAAATGCTCTACGAAATGGGCTTCTGCAAAGGCATCGAAAACTACTCTCGCCACTTCTCCGGCAAAAAAGAAGGCGAACCGCCGCCCACGCTGATGGACTACCTGCCCGACAACGCCATCATGTTCATCGACGAGAGCCACGTTACCGTTACTCAAATTGGCGGCATGTACAAAGGCGACGCATCGCGCAAGCAAAACCTCGTAGATTACGGCTTCCGCCTGCCTTCCGCCCGCGACAACCGACCGCTCAAATTCCACGAATTTGAAAAGTCATGCCGCAAACCATCTTCGTTTCCGCCACCCCCGCCAAATACGAAGAAGAACACGCCGGACAAGTGGTCGAACAAGTCGTCCGCCCCACAGGGCTGGTCGACCCCCAAATCATCATCCGCCCCGTCGCCACCCAAGTCGATGACTTAATGAGCGAAATCAACGACCGCATCCAAAAAGGAGAGCGCGTACTCGTTACCACCCTCACCAAACGCATGGCAGAGCAACTCACCGACTATTACAGCGAACTCGGCATCAAAGTACGCTACCTGCACAGCGACATCGACACCGTCGAGCGCGTTGAAATCATTAGAGATTTGCGGCTCGGCCTATTTGACGTACTGGTCGGTATCAACCTCTTGCGCGAAGGCCTCGACATCCCCGAAGTCTCCCTCGTCGCCATCCTCGACGCCGACAAAGAAGGCTTCCTGCGCTCCCACCGCAGCCTGATTCAAACCATAGGCCGCGCCGCGCGCAACGTGAACGGCGTCGCCATCCTGTACGCCGACAAAATCACCGACTCCATGAAAGCCGCCATCGACGAAACCGAACGCCGCCGCGAAAAACAGATTAAATTCAACGAAGAACACGGCATCGTGCCGCAGCAGATTAAGAAACAGGTCAAAGACATCATCGACGGCGTGTACCACGAAGAAGACAGCGGCAAAGGTCGTCTGAAAGGCAAAAACAAGGTCAAAGTCGGCGAAATTCACAACGAGGAAGACGCAATTAAAGAAATCGCCAAACTGGAAAAGGCCATGCAACAGGCGGCTAGGGATTTGCAGTTTGAAGAGGCGGCTGTAATTCGTGATAGAATACGCACCATTAAAGAGAATCTGCTTTTTGGGGCTGAGTAATAATTCAAATTTTTTATTTTTTATAGCTAACATTCATAATAATAGATATAGTTTTAGGGCAGGCTTCACTCACCATTTCAAAACATATTAGGAATAGATGATTTGAAGCCATTCTACCCATGTATCGATTCTTTTGTATGGACTATACTTAAAAATTTGAGAATTTTTTTAACTCATTTAAAAAGATCACGTTATGACTTATGTACCTTATGAAAAAAGATGCATTGAATTAAGCTCTGGAAATTGTTTTATTTATCCATTCTGCAACAGAGAGCGAAAAAGTTCAATGTTGGAGCTCATCCTTGATAATAATGCTCTTGTTAATGCTAAAGAATGGTTAAATGATATTAAAGAAAATGAGAATTCTAATAAAATACTATTATCAAAATCTGATCAATTGTGTATTGTTCCATCACTTTATCTAGCATTTGTAGAGCAGTATTTATCAAATAGCAATTACTCTACTGATATCATCCAACGAACAGATAATTTCATAGAGCCTTTTGTAAACCTTGGGATTCCCTTTGGAGATGATTTTTCTTCAAATATTGAAAGGTTATTAATTCAGAATGAAAAGCAGAATAAAACAGATTGGATAATGTCTTATTTGTATATAATATTATTATTTAGGATTACTTTCGCAAAAAAAGGAGAAAAATAAACCCTTTGAGTTATTAAAAAGAATTAAAAAAATAAAAAAATGTACCCTGTTTTTTTCAAGCATTATTATGTTGTGTTGCTTAGCTGAATTTTTTTAAATAAAAATAAAAATATTAAAATGATCAATGATGATAGACCTGCCTATTCCTATTTATCTAGCTTTATTAACACTCATACTGCTCAAAAAGGAGAAATTGGATTAGAAGAAAAGTATTTTCGTAATAGAGCAGGTGATTTATCATTTTGGTTATCTGTTCCTAAATTACTGCAAAATGATTATCACCCCATGGGTGAGTTAATGGTAGTAACTAAAGATAAAGCTCTAAAAAAATTAATTTTTTTAGGTGTTTCCCTTTTTGTGTTAGAAGATGATAAAAAAATGAGGGTAACTTTTTGATACAAATAGTTTTTGCCGAACAGTATTCAAAAAGAAATTTTATCTTTAATTAAAGAGGCTATATGGGAATTTTCCCCTCCTAATTCTGATGAAGAAAAAATAACTCGTTTAAGTAATTTAAAAAATCATGTTTTAGATGGATTGGATGATAATGTAAAGAAAGAAGTAGAAAAAGTGTGGGATGAATGGTTGATAAATGGATTTGGACTAAACTATAAACCATAAAATTTGCCGCCAATGACTCACGCTATACTAGCAAGCGTAGCAACTGTATTTTTTACCCCGTCGGGCAAAAATACAGTTGCTATGCCAAGTAAGCCGTAGCCTGTATCCCTACCAACCGCGTGCGTGGCTGCGCCACACCCCCTACCTGCGGGCGGCACAAACTTTAAAATCGAGGTGTAGGGTGTGTGCGGTACGCACGCACGCGTTTTTTGCCGTTCAAACCATTGGTTCAAACTTTCAGACGACCTCAAACATCATCTGAAAACCTCTTAGCGCAAAGGCCGTCTGAAATCTATTTTTCAGACGGCCTTATTGTTTATTCACTCAAAACCTAGCAGTCAAACTCTGCAATCACCGGCGCATGGTCGCTGGGGCGTTCTTGGGCGCGGGTTTCTAGGTCGACGGTGACGTCGGTAAGGGTGGCGGCGAGTTCGGGGCTGGTGAGGATGTGGTCGATGCGCAGGCCGAGTTTGCGTTGGAACATGGCGCCGCGGTAGTCGAACCATGTGTAGAACGCGCCTTCGGGGTGGATTTTGCGCAGGCTGTCGGTCAGGCCGAGGTCGAGCAGGTTTTTAAACCATTGTCTTTCGATGGAGGAGCAATGGATTTTTTCGTGCCATTTTTCGGGGTCGTAGCAGTCGGTATCGGCCGGAGCGATGTTGAAGTCGCCGAGCAGGACGAGTTTGGGGTGGGCGGCCATTTCGGCGCGGACGAACTCGGTCAATGCGGCAAACCATTGTTCTTTGTATTGGAATTTTTGGGCTGTCCAGTGCTTCGCCGTTGACGCAATAGACGTTGATGACGCGCACGCCGTTGATGGTGGCGGCGATGACGCGGCGTTGCGGGTCGTCGGGGAGGGCTGGCAGGCCGCAATGTACGTCTTGCGGTTCGTGGCGGCTGATGATGGCGACGCCGTTATAGGTTTTTTGGCCGCTCCAGACGCAGTGCCAGCCCATCATTTGCAGGGCGGCGGCCGGGGAATTTGTCTTGGTCGAGTTTGAGTTCTTGTAAGGCGAGGATGTCGGCTTGGTGGTCGGCCAGCCAGTTTTGTACTTGGGGCAGGCGGACGTTGAGGGAATTGACGTTCCAAGTGGCGATTTTCATGATGTTTCCGTGTGTGCTGTTGGGTGGGAAGGCGGCGGATTGTGCCTGTGGGCATGGGCGGTATTGTATAGCGGATTGGTTTATTTTTTTCGACATGGGCTGAAAGGGGCAGGCCGTCTGAAAGCTGATGTTTCAGACGGCCTTGTTGTTGTGATGTGGAATAATTTGTTTTATTCGGCTAGGGTCTTTGAGTGTGCGCAAGGTATTGAGGATGGTGGCGGCTTCTTCGGAGATGAGGCGGTATTCGATGATGCGGTGGTAACGCGTGAAATCGATGATGCGGTGGTAACGCGTGAAATCGATGATGCCTTCGGTGCGCAGGCGTGCGAGGTGGTTGGCGATGCCGGTCGGGGAGGAATCGAGCGCCTGTGCCAGTTCGGTAATGCTGCGGTCGCCGTCCAGCAGCAGGAAAAAGGATGGCCATGCGTTCGGGGTTGGCAATCAGTTTGAGAATGGTAGACAGACGTTTGATTTCCATGTTTTTTTGTTCCTTTTTGTTATATGAACGCTTGATGTTGGTTAAATTGGGATGATTGTAGTTCTTATTACGATTATTCTTATAATTCAAAAATCTTAAGTTGGAAGTGTACACGGTTTTGTAAATTTTGAGAGTATTGTGTTTGCAATTTTTTTGTTAATTTTTTTGATATTTTGTTTCGGTTGCAAAACTGGATTGAAAAAGAGACGAAAAGGCCGTCTGAAAATGTTCCGTTGCAGATGATTTTTTTGCTGACGGATTTTTCAGACGGCCTTTGATTTAGCTTTAAGTTGTTTTTTTCTTTTTGCGGTTATTTGGTTTGGATGAATTAATTGGTTTTTAAACGAATAATGGGGTTCTATACCAAAGGCTACACGTCAAGGGACTTGTCAGACGCTTGGGCGTGTTGTCGAAATGCGACTACTTTTTTTCTTCCAGCCTGCGGTCATGGCGAAGGTAATGGGATCGTAGTATTTCGGCAGCTTGGACGGAATGCCCACATCGTTACGGTACACGACGCGGTAGCGGTCGGCGAACCAGTTTGGAACGATGGTGTATTGGTGGCGGATCAGTCGGTCGAGCGCGCGCGAGGTGGTTTGCAGCTCTTGGCGGTTGGTAAAGCTGTTGAAATGGGTCAGCAGTTTTTTTCGACCGCGGGATGACAGACGCCAGACAGGTTGCGGCTGCCTTCGGTTTTTGGCGGCGGCGCAGCTGAAGTAGTCGTATTGCTCGTTGCCGGGGCTTTCGCTGTTGCCGTAGTAGCCGGTGGTTACGTCAAAAATCGAAGTCGTTCATGCGTTTTTGGTACACGGCGGAATCGGCGGTGCGCACGTTCATGGTAATGCCGATTTTGGCGAGGTCGCGCTGCCATTTGGCGGTAATGCGTTCGTAGTTTTTGCTGGGGGCGAGGAATTCAAAGGTCAGCGGTTTGCCTTGTTTGTCCACTGCTTTGCCGTTTTTGTATTGATAGCCGCCTTTTTCAAGCAGGGCGCGTGCTTTGAGCAGGTTCGGGCGCACGCCCAGTTTGGGGTCGGTAACCGGCGGCATAGGGACGTCTTGATCCAATACGCCCTCGGGCAGCTTGGTGCCCAATGATTTGAGCAATGCGGTTTCTGCACGGTCGGGTTTGCCGGTTGCGGCCATGGTGCTGTTGGTGAAGAAGCTGTCGGTGCGGCGGTATGCGCCGTAGAAGATGCGGCTGTTGACGCTTTCGTAGTCGAAGCTTTCAATCAAGGCGCGGCGGACGTAAATATTGTCCAAGGGCTTGTGGCGCATATTGATGACGAAGCCTTGCATGCCGGCGGTGCTGTTTTTGCAGCCATTCGTGTTTGGACAGGTTGCGTTTTTTTGAGGACTTCGTCGGAGTAGGCGCGCGCCCAGTTGCGGGCGACGTTTTCTTGTACGAAGTCATATTGGCCGCCTTTAACCCTTCGATGCGAACAACTTCGTCTTTGACATATTTGATGCGGATGTGGTCGTAGTTGTAGCGGCCTTTGCGTACGGGCAGGTTTTGCGCCCAGTAGTTTTTTTGTCGCGGACAAACTCGCTGATGCGGCCGTTTTTCGGCTTTGGCAAAACGGTAGGGGCCGGAGCCGATCGGCAGGCTGTTGGGCGCGGCGGCCAGGCCTTTGGGATAGCTTTTATGCGAGAAGACGGGCAGGCTGCCGAGAATCATGTGCAATTCTGAGTTGCGCTGCTTGAAGCGGAACACGACGGTGCGGTCGTTGGGCGTTTCTACTTTGGCCACGTCGCTCCAGTAGAAGTGGTACATGGGGGCGGCGGCTTTGTCTTTGGTCAGGATGTTAAATGAAGCGGCAACGTCTTTGGCCAAAACGGGGTCGCCGTTGTGGAATTTGGCTTTTGGGTTGATTTTGAAGGTAACGGAAAGGCCGTCCGGCGCCAGGGCGATGTCTTCGGCAATCAGGCCGTAAACGGCGTAAGGTTCGTCCATGCTTTGCTCGGTCAGGGTGTCGAGCGTCAGCATACTGATGCCGTATTCGTGGTTGCCTTTGAGGGTAAAGGGGTTGAGCGTGTCAAAAGCACCGAGGAAAGGCGTGGTAAATGTGCCACCTTTGGGGGCGTTGGGGTTGACGTATTCGAAAGCGGTGAAGTTGGCCGGATATTTGGGCGGTTGGCCAAGGCCTACGCCGTGTGCGGCAAAGGCGGCAGATGGAATCAAACCGAGCAGAGAGAGTAGGGCTGGTGTTTTCATCTATTTTTCCTTGTAGGTTGAATATTGTATTCAGTAGTGTGCCGATTATAGCAAAGGCCGTCTGAAACTTGATATTTTTGCTTTCAGACGGCGTCAGGTTTAAGAGGATTGCTTTTTCGTATGGGCGCCGAACTCGGCAAGCGTCATGTTCAAGGTTTCCAAGCAGGGCTGCATGATGTGGTCAACCGTTTGATTGACTTTGTCTTTGTTGAGCGTTTGCGGACGGTAGACGAAGAGTTTGAACAGCTCCGCCAAGTCGATGGACTCTGCCCCCGTTTTCAAGACCCAGCCTTGGCGGCCGGAATAGACATAGCCGTGTCGCGCCAGTTTTTCCAAAAGCTCGCCCAATTCGTCAAAGCCCATATTGATATGCCGTCTGAACTCCTGCACCGGCAATGCCTTGCCGTTTTGTTGGGCAGAATCGAGCAGCAGCAGGATTTTCAATACATCGTCAAAGCGGCCGCGCGCATCCAAACTGCGGCGGAACGCTTCGCCGCGCCAGTAGGACAGGGACGAGGTCAAAACCGCGCCGCCCAATACCAGCGTCCATAACAGGTTGAGCCACAACAGGAAAAACGGTACTGCGGCAAATGCACCGTAAATCGATTTGTAGCCGTCAAAGTTGCCCATGTACCAAGCGAACAAAAAGCGTGCCGTTTCCAAGCAAAACGCCGTTACGACCGCGCCGACCAAAGCATGGCTGGCCGGTACGAAACGGTTGGGCACAAAGCGGTACAAGCCCCACAGCAGCATCGTAATAAATGAAACCGCAGTAATAACCCTCAGCCATTCCGAGCCGCCCACCAATTGCACCTGGCCGATCACGACCGACAAGCCCACGCCCAAAGACAAAAGGCCCAAACGTCAGCAACGCCCAATACACCAAAAAAACTGCATCATCCAGGGCCGTTGCGAATTGACGCGCCAAATCCGGTTGAACGCATTGTCTATCGTCCGAATCAGCATCAGCGAGGTTACGACCAACATCACACTGCCGATCGCCGTCAGCTTGGTGGCCTTATCGCGGAACGCATTGATGTAGTCAAACACCATATCCGCGCCCTGCGGCACAATGGTGCGGTTGATAAAAGAGACAAATTCCCCTGACCATTGGTCGAAAAACGGGGAAGGCCGAAGCGATGACGACCATCACCGTCAACACGGGCACCAAAGCCAAAAAGCGTCGTAAACGTCATGCTTGCCGCCACCTGCGGCACACGCTCGTCATCAAAACGGCGCACGACAAACCAAGCGAACGCCACGCCTTTACTCTTTAAAAAACCTTGCCACCATTGCGAAAACGGCATAACCTTTTCCCACTTTTGAATAGAAAATTTTCTTTTCAGACGGCCCGAGTATTCAAAAGGCCGTCTGAAACCTGACAGCATTGTAACGGAAACCCCAAATGAACCCAAATCCCCTGAAAATCCTCGTCCTCTTTTATTCCCAAAACGGCAGTACGCGCAACCTTGCCCGCCAAATCGCACGCGGTATCGAAAGCGTGGACGGTTGCGAAGCCGTATTGCGTACCGTGCCCAAAGTTTCCACCGTTTGCGAAGCCGTTGAAAAAGCCGTTCCCGACGAAGGCGCGCCCTACGCGACTGCCGACGACCTCAAAAATTGCGCCGGCCTCGCGCTCGGCAGCCCGACACGTTTCGGCAATATGGCCGCCGCGATGAAATACTTTATCGACGGCACCATTCCCCTTTGGCTCGGCGCAGAACTCGTCGGCAAACCTGCCACCGTATTCACCAGCACATCTTCGCTGCACGGCGGCCAAGAAACTACCCTGCTGACCATGATGCTGCCCCTGTTGCACCACGGCATGGTCATCAGCGGCATTCCCTATACCGAGTCCGCGCTCAGCAATACCCAAAGCGGCGGCACGCCTTACGGCGCAAGCCATGTTTCCGGCCACGACAGCAAGCCGGCATTGACCGCCGAAGAAAACGACATTGCCTTCGCACAAGGTAAACGTTTGGCAGAGTTGGCACGAAAATTGGCAGACTGATTTTCTTTGTGATAAAAGATTGAGGCCGTCTGAAAACCTGATGATTCAGTTTTTAGACGACCTTTTTAGTTATTTATAACTAGTAAACAAATAAATATTTCTAATTAAACAAACTACTTAGAAAATAGGGATTGGAACATAGTTTCATCGAACTACATCTTTTTGATAGAATCTGCCACCAAATTAAAACATCAGCTAACTGGAGAAGCTATGTCACTACCTGTATTTCCCTATGGCAAATTAAGCTTTGCCGTTAGTCTGGCTTTGTGTTCGGCGTATTCTTTCGCAACCGAAGTAGAAAATAGCCAGCCGCAAGAACATGTCGATTTGCCGACAGTTACCGTCCAAGGTGTCGGAAAACAGACTACTTCCAACTACACCATTCCCGCATCTTCCGCTGCGACAGGCATCCGCCTGACCCAGCGTGAAACGCCACAGTCCCTGTCTGTCGTAACGGCAAAACAAATCGAAGACCAAGGCTTGGACAGCCTGCAGGACGTGTTGAAACAAACGCCGGGCGTGTTCCACAGCAAAATGGGCAACAACGTTTCCGGCCACAGCGAGTTTATTTCGCGCAGTCAGGCGATTGACAGCATTTCCGTGGATGGAGCGCCCAAGTTCCTTTACGACGGTAAAGCCATCCGCCGAGGCACCAACAATCTGGACAGCGCATTGTACGAACAAGTCGTCGTTGTGCGCGGCGCAAGCGGCTTTGTCCAACGGCGGTATGGGCGAGCCGGGCGGTACGGTTGCTTTGGAACGCAAAAAAACCGACTGCCAAACCAGCCGTCAGCGTGGAAGCCGGTGTCGGGGTCTTGGAAACACTACCGCTTCGTCCTTGATGCCAATCAGCCCTCTGAATGCCGACAATACCTTGCGCGGCCGCGCCATTTTTGGTCAGCGACCACGGCGGTGATTACCTGCCGAACACATCGCGCCACAATCACACTTTCTATGGCATTTTGTCTTACGATCTCACGCCGCAAACCCAATGGCGCCTCGGTACGGAAATACACCGTTTCCGCAATACCGGCAGCTCGCGTTTCAGCTATCTGACAGCAGCAGGTAATCGCAAAGACGGATTCAAACCGTTTGAATCTTCGCCACGCAGCAATTCTTCCGCACGCTGGGCATACGGCAAAGACACCAGTGCCGAAGTATTTACTTCCCTCAGCCATGAGTTTGACAACGGCTGGAAACTGACAGGCGATTACAGCCATGTTTCGGGTAAAAACGACATCGTTTCAGGCATTGCCGGTACATTTGAAATCAATCCCGATTACTCTGCACTTTTCACTTCAGACCGCGACCGCAGCAAATACCGCGATCAGAATTTTTGCGCTGGCCTTGGACGGCAATTATCCAGCGCTGGGCCGCTCGCACGAGTTCAATGTCGGCATCAGCTATCAGGACAACAAAGAAAACCTGTCTTTCTATGAAGAAGGCGAATCGATGATTCCTGACTTGCGCCTCTTTAACGGCAACATCGCTAAACCCGATATGCCGTATCTGCGCGATGGTTTTTCACGCATGAAAAACCTGTCGGTTTACGGCTCGACCCGTTTCAAACTGACCGACAAGCTCGCCTTTATCGGCGGCGGCCGTTTTGTGGATTGGCGTTACCGTTACAGCACCAGCCGTAACAAATTCGCACACAGCAGCCACAAACAAAACGTTTTCATTCCTTATTTGGGCGTAACCTACGACATAGGAGACAATCTGACCGCCTATGCGTCTTACACCACCATTTTCCGTCCGCAAGTGCGTTACCTGACCAAAGACGGCGCAGCGCTCAAACCGCAGCGCGGCAAAACCTACGAGACCGGTTTGAAAGCCTCATGGTTTGAAGGCCGTCTGAATGCTTCCGCCTCCGTCTTTATGAACAAACGCGACCATTTGGGCGTTGTCGCAGGCAAATTTGCGAATGGCGAGGAATACTACCGCGCAGCCGACAACACCACGACAAAAGGCGTGGAGCTCTCTGTAGGCGGCCGCCTGAGTGACAAATGGCTGCTGAATGCGTCTTATGCACGTTCCAAAATCAAAGACAGCGAAGGGGTTCAACTGCATCCGTCTTATCCGGTTCACTTGTTCAAACTCTTTACCGCGTATGACGTAACCGACCGTTTGAATCTGGGTGCCAACGTCAACTGGCAAAGCCGCAGCCACACACTGGACGAATACCCGGCAGACATCAATCCAGCCGCCGCGGCCGCGTTGACCCAACGCCCATACGCCACGCTGGATTTGACCGCGCATTACAAAATCGGCAAATCCACCCGCATCGGTTTGGACTTTGAAAACGTGTTCAACAAACGCTACCGCACCCATGCCGGATATTCACGTTTACGGTACGCCGCGTAGTGTGACTGCGACGGTTAAACACACGTTTTAATTGAAAAAGAAAAGTAGAGAGGCCGTCTGAAAACCTGAAATGATTGGTTTTTCAGACGGCCTGAATATTTTCTGACATATTGTTTTTATGTTGAACCTGGCTAAAAATTTGCTCGGTATCTCGAGTGAAGAAATCAAAATGACAGACACAAAAAAAGACCGGAACATATCCGGTCTTTTTAATGTTTTCGCACTTACGCTTGGTAACCTTTCGCTTCGGCAAGCAGGGCCAGCAATTCTTCGGTCGTATCCCAACCGATGCAGGCATCCGTAATACTTTGACCGTAAACTTCAGGCTTGTCTTGGCGGCCTTCAACCAAGTGGCTTTCCACCATCACGCCCATAATGTGTTTTTCACCGGCTTTCAGCTGCGCCGCAACATCGCGCGCCACATCCATTTGTTTGCGGAAGTCTTTACGGCTGTTGGCATGGCTGCAGTCCACCATCAGTTTGCTGCTCACGCCGGCTTTTTGAAGCTGCGCAACTGCGTCTTTAACGTGTTCCGCGCTGTAATTAGGCTCTTTACCGCCACGCAAAATCGCATGGCAGTCAGGGTTGCCGCTGGTGTGGACAATCGCAGAATGACCGGCTTTGGTTACAGACAGGAAGTGGTGCGGATGATTGGCCGCGCCGATGGCGTCGATGGCGATTTTCAGGTTGCCGTCCGTACCGTTTTTAAAACCGACAGGGCAGGAGAGTCCGCTGGCCAATTCGCGGTGTACCTGGCTTTCAGTCGTACGCGCACCAATCGCGCCCCAAGAAATCAGGTCGGCGTAGTATTGCGGCGTAATCATGTCCAAGAATTCAGTTGAAGCAGGCATACCCATTTCGTTTAAAGTCAGCAACAACTGACGCGCTTGGCGTAGGCCGTAGTTGATGTCAAACGTACCGTCCAAGTGCGGATCGTTAATCAGACCTTTCCAGCCAACGGTTGTACGCGGTTTTTTTCAAAATACACGCGCATCACAATCAGCAGCTCTTTCTCATATTTTTTTGCGCAAGGGCAGCAATTTTTTTGTGCATATTCAACCGCCGCCTTAGTATCGTGAATCGAGCATGGGCCGATGATGACCAGCAAACGGTTGTCGCGGCCATGAACCAAATCCGAAATCTCATGACGTGTTTTATAAACCAAATTGGCAACCTGAGGCGTAACAGGCAGCTCATACAAATGCGCGATTGAGGTAATAACTCTTTGACTTCTTTAATTTTAATATCGTCAGTAGGGTGGTGTTGGGACATGATGGACTCTCTTGTTTATTTTTTTGATACAGGTTACAGGTTTTAGCAGAATTAAACAAGGCTTGATTTTTCTATTTTAGCAATTTTATTCTAAAAATTTCTTTATTTTAATTATTTTATGAAATTTAAAAATCAGTTTATTTTTTTAAATTGATATTTAATGCTGTTATAAAATTTCGTTTATACAATGGAAAAATTTGAGGGTTTATCGAAAATATGGGCCGTCTGAAAAAGGTTCAGACGGCCTTTCTTTAAATTAAAACGGGATACCAAATCTTATCCCAATCTATATTGCGAACGCTTATTTTGCAGCGCTGCTGACTTGTTTCATCCAGGCAAACAGTTCGTCTAAGTCATAATCGCCGCCGTGGCCGACATCCCAAGGCAGAGCGTAGTCGACGGTTTTGGCCGTTGTTTTGCAGTTTGGCGGCTAAGACGGCGGAGATTGCCAGTGAGGTGTCGCGGTCGTTGGTGCCGACGCGGATGCGCCAGTTTTGTGGCAGGTTCACGCCCGGTTTGCCGATGTAGTTGAGCGGGTTCATGATTTTGATGGTTTCTTCATCTGCGATTTCGGCGTTGGCGGCGGTGTTGTGTTGCATGGAAAACGCGGTGAAGTGGCGTTTGTCGACGGTATTGGTGCCGAAGAGTTGGTTTTCTCCTGCGCTCAAATCTACGCCGTCAAAGGCCGGAGGTGTTTTTTGGCGGCCGGCGGCTTTGGCGTAGGCATCGAAATCGACTGAGACGACTTTGCCTTTGCGGACGGTCAGCCAAGTGCGGTCGCTCAGGTCTTTGCCTGCATCAAGTTGGGCCTGTGCGGATTTGGCAAGTAAACCGGCAATATGGTTTTTTTAAAGCTGCCGTTGCCTTGGGCGTCCAACTCCAGGGGTTTGCCTTCGGGGGATTTCAGGTTCAGGCTGTTGAGGTATGCGGGGTATAGGGGTTTGAGGAGGTCGGACAGTTTTTTCTCGTCATCGGTCAGTGTGCCGGCGACCAGCTCGCGTTTGACGCGGTAGTCGAGCATGGAAATGTTCATTTTTTTGTAGTCGTTGATACCGTTGAACTGCCATTCGTAAGCGATGTCGGCATGGTCCAAATCGGTAATCGGGCAGTAGGCGGATACGGCGAAAACTTTGTCGCTGCCGTCTGCCGCACCTAAGGCTTTGAGGTGGTTTTCGTAATCTTTTTGGTCGGCTGTTGCGCCTAAGAGGGCGGACATCGCGCCGCCTGCGCTTGTGCCGTTGGAAATGATTTTTTCGGCGTCGCCGGGCATAACTTTGTCGTTGGCTTTCAGGTAACGGACGGCGGCTTTCAAATCAACGATGGCTGCAGGTGCTTTGCCGGTGGGTTCTGTTCGGCCGCGTGCGCCAGGGGAGGCGACGACGTAGCCTTTGGAGAGGGCAACCAGGGCGGCGTTGGGTGATTTTTGACCGTCTTCAGGCTCGCCGCGTTTGCCTTCTAAAGCGGGTTTGCCGGGTTCGGCCGGCATATAGCCGCCGATTTGGTTGGGCAGGAAAATCGGTGCGGTTTCGGCGTTGAAACCGTCTATCTCGCCGCCGTTGTAATAGGCTTCGGGTACATAAATATTGATGATTTCGTAACGGGTATCGACAGGATTGCGGACGTAAACCACGCCTTCGTAAGCGCGGAATTTGACAGCTTGACCGTTCACTTCGATGCTTTGTTCGGTGTATTTTTGTTTGGAAAAGTCTAGGTCGTAGGTGTCTGCAGTTTTGACGGAAGCGCAGGCGCTCAATCCCAGCGCGATAGAAACGGATAAGAGGGTTTTGTTTAGGGCGGTCATCATCATACTTTCTGAAGAGGTGAGCGGATATGATAGCGAATACCAAGGCCGTCTGAAATGCCAAGTCGGGTTTTAGACGGCCCGATTTTTTGTAACGTTATGTAGTGTTATACGTTACATTGTAAAGTAATATGAGCTTAAATTTCATCTATTTGATAAATATGAATTTAATAAGAAATTATGCCTTAAAAGATCTATTTATCCGATATCTGTAAAAGTTTGAATCTGTCTTGTAAATCAGTATGCAGGACAGGCATTTTTTTGTTTTTACCCACAGATTGGTTTCTACTTGTCAGAATGTTTTTGCTCAGTTCGACAAACATTTTGGTTTTGCTGTATTCGTAGAACTTGTCGTTGCTCCATGTTTTGTTGTGGGCAATGGTTAGGCGCGGGGTGATGCCTTTGAAATGGAGGGAGCGGTGCCATACGCTCAGGGAGGCGGAGGCTTTCTTTGTCGCGGCGGTTTTGTTCGTTGCTGAAGAAGCTGGGGGCTTGGTAACGGCGTTGGGCGGCGCTGAGGCGTAGGACGGTGGAGAGGCCTTTGGGCCATTCTTGTCCCCATGTGGTGCGCAGGGCGTAGCGGTTGAAGCTGTCGCTTTTGTCGTCGCGGTTGCGTTCGCGGTAGAGGTCGATACCGGCTACCCAGTATTGGCGCGCGTTGCGGTAGTACACGATGGAGTTGCTGAGCAGTTGGCTGGTATTGTTGGAATGCTCGCGGCGGCTGTTTTTCAGACGGCCTGCTTCAAATGCGCTGAGGGTTTGCAGCTTGGGTTGCCACCAATGGTTGTAGTGGAGGCGTGCGCCGTTGGTGTAGGTGTAGGGGATCGTTGCCGTAGAAGCGGCGTTCGTGGAACAGGGGTCATGCCGATATCGTTGCGCTGGTCGGCATAGCCGATGCCTGCCGAGAAGCGTGTGGTGAGGTCGTTGTAGTTGGTGTGTTTGGGATAGATTTTGCCGTAATGGTCTGCGCCTGCCGTGGCATAGAAGCCGCGGGGCAGCGACCATTTTTTTCTGCACCGATTTGGTAATGGACGGCGGTGGCATCGATGGGTTCGGGGAAGGTCCAGCCTCGGAAGCAGTCATCGTCAGGGATAGGCAAGGCGCACGGTGCGGCATTGTTCGTCGCTCAGGTGGTTGCCCAGACGGCGTTGTCCAGGGGGCTTGGTTGATGTTTTGTTCGCGCGTGATGTTCAGGCCGGCGTTGAATTGCCATGAGTCGCGTTCGCGCAGGGCTTTGCGGTAGGTTTCGATGCGTTCTTGCAAGGCGGGCGGGAGGGATTCGGTTTGCAGTTTGTCGAACTGGTCGGCTGCGGCTTCGTTTTGTTTGTCTTCAAACAAGGCGGTTGCAAGCTGCCAGCGGACGGCGGAGGCATCGGGCTGCTCGGCGATAAAGCGGCGGTAATGGCCGACGGCTTCGGCGGCGCGCCCTTCGGATTGGGCAAGCAAACCTTTGGCATAGCGTGCCATGGCGCGGTCGTGTTCGGGCCATTGTTCGTAAATGGGCAAAACGGCTTTGATGCCGGGGATATTGTGGGCGACGACGGCGGAATACATGGCGCGTGCCAGTAATTCGGTGTTGGCAAGCAGGGTGTCGGCATCGACGTTGATGATTTTTTCAGACGGCCTGTTTGTCTGTTCGGCAGGGATGTTGTGCGCTTCGGGCTGTTGGGGTTCGGCTGTGTTGACTTGAAGCTCGGGTTTTACGTTGGGCGGCACATCGGCGGCGTGAAGGGAAAGGGGAAGGATGGCGAGGAGGAGCAGACGTTTTTTTCATGGCAATGTTTGGGGATGTTATCGGTATAAGTGGGCAGATTGTACAATGTTTTTGAGTCGGAAATTTTTGTAAACTGACGGAGACCTTTGCAAAAATAGTCTGTTAACGAAATTTGACGCATAAAAATGCGCCAAAAAATTTTCAATTGCCTAAAACCTTCCTAATATTGAACAAAAATTAGGAAAAATCAGAAAAGTTTTGTATTTTGAAAATGAGATTGAGCATAAAATTTTAGTAACCTATGTTATTGCAAAAGGTCTCTGACGGTCATTTTATCTGATCAATGACGACAAAAGGCCGTCTGAAACCCTGATGGGATTTCAGACGGCCTTTGTTTGCGGTTTGATTTAGTTTTCGTCCAGGTCCAAATCGGCTTTGTATTCGATGCGGCCTTGGTCTTTGTCCTCGATGGAAACGTCCAGCTCTTGTTTGCCGCGTTTGAATTTTAGATCGGCATCGTCGCGTTTGATTTCAGACTCGACCACATGGAAACCTTTGCTGCGCGCGTGGGCGATCACTTTTTTGGCCAGGGAAGGAATGGAATTGCGTTGGCCGGAAAGTTCGGCTTCGTATTCAAACTCGCCGTCGCCTTGATGATCGGCTTTTGATGGTGTGCGCGCCATGCCGGACGGTAGATTTCGGAAGGCAGCGGGGAGGCGAATGCCGTGGCGGAGAAAAAGAGCCAAAATGCCGGTGGCCAGTAACGATTTTGCTTTTGGTCATCGGTTTTCCTTTCTGAAAAAGGGTTTTGGAGAACGACATCATCTTATCGGCATGCCTGTAGGGGCGGCAAGCGGATAAACTCGATTTTACGCGCGGCTACATGATTTGTTTGGAGGGCGTTGATTCTTTGCCTTTGGGCCGGTGTTTGCTTGCAGAAAAAAATACTGAAAGTAAAGGCTTAGCCGAGAAGGAACAATTCGCCGCCGTGCGCCTTCAGCCATTGTTTGGCTTGATCGACATGCGGTGTGAACGAGCGGGTCAGTGCCCAAAAATGCAGGGGCTGTGGTTGGGGATGGCGCAGGTGGGCGAGTTCGTGCAGGCAGACATAGTCGGCGACATATTCAGGGGTGCCGATAAGCCGCCAGTTGAGGCGGATGCCGGTAGTGTGGCGGCATACGCCCCAGAAGGTTTTGGCGTTGGAAAGGGAAATGGCGCTCGGGGTCAGGCGGGTGGTTCGGATATGGCCTTCGAGGCGCGGCAGCAGATATTCGCGCGCACGCTCGTGCAGGAAAGCGGCGCAAATGGGTAAGTTGGGCGGCGGTTTTCTTTTTTTCGGGCAACAGGATTTCAGACGGCCTGATTTGGATGTGGTTTGCTGCGTGGACGGACAAGGCCGTCTGAACGCCTTGATACCAAATCCATTCTGGGAAGCGTGTCGGTGGGTGTTTGTCGAGTAGGTGTTTTTGTTTAGGGTGCGGCGTAGGATGGCCTCGTTGTCGTTCAGCCATTGGGTAAAGGTGCGCTGGGTCACAAACGGCGGGATATTGATGCTGACGGTATCGGCGGAAACAGGGGCGCAAGATGAGGTTTTTTTCTTGGCGCTGCGTTTGAGCTGGATATGAATGGTCAGGCCGTCTGAAAGGGTGTGGGTATGGAGGCGGGGCATGATTTTAGTGGAAATATTGACGGCATGGAAAGGGGCGGGCATGGCGGCCCACCCGATGGAATGATTTATTTGGTTTGTGGGCGCGAACGGGCCTTGTCCGGTAATCAGGGGCTGCTGGCTTTCAATCCATTGCTCGCATTGGGCCATGAGTTTCGGCTTCATTGCCGCTGCTGTGGGCAATGGGTTTTGCCGATGATGACGCTGACCGTGCCGGGGTATTTGAGGAAGGAGTTGCGCGGCCAAAACTCGCCGCTGTTGAGCGCGACGGGGACGATGTCCATCTCAAACATTTTTGCCATGCGTGCGCCGCCGAGCTTGTAGCGGCCTTTTTCACCGGGCGGCAGGCGTGTGCCTTCGGGAAAAATGGTAATCCAATAACCTTCGTTTTTACGCGCAAGGCCTTGTTCTAAGAGTTGTTTGTTGGCTTCGCGGCTGTTGCTGCGGTCGATGCCGATGGTTTTAACCAGCTTCAAGCCCCAGCCGAAGAAAGGGATTTTGAAGAGTTCGCGTTTGGCAACATAGACTTGCGGCGGAAAAATCTCTTGCAGGGCGAGGGTTTCCCAGCCACTTTGGTGTTTGGAGCAAATGATGGCGGGGTGGTCGGGAATGTTTTCCGCGCCGCTTAAGGTGTAGTTTAAACCGATGATGTGCTTTGAGCGACCAGTTGAGGATGCGTACCCAAACTTTGCGCCATTTTGTGCGCGCCGCCTTGGAAGGGCAGGGCAAGCAGCATAAAGGGGAACAGCAAAAATAATGCTGGAGGAAAGGATGAACCAGTAAATCAGGTTGCGGATAATCAGCATATCGGGGAAAAAAAGTCTGTCGTTTGAAGGCCGTCTGAACGCCGGTGTCGATCAGGTTTTCAGACGGCCTTGTCGTTTATAGGATGGCTTGCGCGGTTTCTTCGATTTGTGTGTTTTCGCGCATGATGTATTGCGAGAAAGCGAGCAGGTTGTCGAAGATTTGGGTGTGTTCGGGCAGGTCTTGTTCGTGTTTGGGCCAGCGTTTTTTTGCCTTTGCCGGTCAGGACGAGCGCAGATTTTGCCGCCTGCGGCATCAATGGCCTGCAGGTCGCGCAGGCTGTCGCCGACCAGCCAGGTTTCGGCGGCATCGGCCTTGAAGCGTTCGATGATGTCGAGAATCATGCCGGGCTTTGGGTTTGCGGCATTCGCAGTTGTCGACGGCGGTATGCGGGCAAAACCAAATGCCGTCGATGGTGCCGCCTGCTTGAACGGCAAGGCGGTGCATTTTCGCGTGCATTTCGGTCAGGTCTTGCACGGTAAAGTATTTGCGGCCGATACCGGATTGGTTGGTGGCCACGGCGATGGTGTAGCCTGCCTGCGTTAAAAAGGCGATGGCATCCATGCTGCCTTCGATGGGAATCCATTCGTCAACGGATTTGACGAAATCGTCGCGGTCTTGATTGATGACGCCGTCGCGGTCGAGGATGATGAGTTTCATGGTGTTTTTTAATATGGGGTGTGTCGATATTATAGTGAAGATTAAAGAGTGTGCATACGTTGTGTTATTATGTAACCTTGTTTCAGAAATGCTTCTAATTGTGTATTTGTAGAAGTTTATTAATAAGGGATAGCGTCATGTTTGCTTATGTTTTCCTATTTTTGTTTGTGTCAGCAGCAGTAGTGCTTATTATAAAGTCACACTATCGTTGGACCTATTTTTTTGCTTCAATGCTGTTTTTGTTTTTGGCGGCTGGTATGTTGATGTTGACAGGGCAGTGGCAACGAGCGTTGAATTTTGCATCAGTATGTTTTGTTGTGTTTGCTTTGTTTCATAGATTAAAAATTCATTATTATAAACAACCATTATTGATTTCAGACTTCCGACTCATCGTCGATTGGCGTAACTGGGAGACATTGTTTCATTATAAAGAAGCCATCGTTGGCGTACTGGGATTAATGGTATTGATTGTTTACGCCGTGTTTGGTTGGTACGATGCGGAGCCTATGGATATAGTGTGGCAGTATACTGGTGCAATCATATTCATAATGTCATTTTTTGCAATGTGGTATTTTTCAAAGCATCCTGGAGCAGTTAGAACATGGCTGGATTCGTTGCCAGATGATGGTAGGGATGTATTTTTAAATTTGCCGATGTCTTGCAGGGCAGTATTTTTCCAAGTGCCGATGTTTGAAGGTAATGGACAGGAATTTGCTGAGAAACTGTTAACTGAAAACATATATCCTGAAACATTGGAAAAACCCGATATTGTCATTACGCTGATGGAATCGACGCTTAATCCACATCAATTTGATTTCACGTCAGCCGATATTCCTAAATTAAGGATGTTTGAGCAGCAGATGGATACTGTGTTTGCTTCTCCATTGCGCGTACATACGTTTGGTGGTGCAACATGGAAATCTGAATTTGCGTTTTTAGCAGGTGTGCCGTCTACTGACTTTGGCGCATTGGCTAGCGGGGTATTTTATTCAGTGGTGCCACATTTACAGACTGGGCTTATCCGAAATTTGCGTGAGCATGGTTATTTTTGTGTAGCTTTGTCGCCCTTTACTAAGGGCAACTATAACGCCAAAGCCGCCTATGATCATTTTGGTTTTGATCTTATGTTACAGCCTCAAGATTTGGGGTATCCTGCCCCGATGGGCAAAAATTTATGGCACATTTCTAGCGAAGAAATGATGCAATATGCGCGGATGATTCTAGAAAAACGTCATCCTAGTTTAGCAGATGTACAGCAACCGATGTTCGTCTATATTTTGACTATGAAAGAACATGGGCCTTACAGGACAGACATGGATAATGTGTTTGGGCTGGACTCTCCAGATTTAGATATGAAAACTATTTCTGCAATCAACGACTATATCGAGCGTATTGTCGATTTGGATAAAGCGACAGAAAGTTTCAACCATTATTTGCATGAACGTAAAAAACCGTTTGTGTTTGCTTATTTCGGTGACCATCAGGTATCATTTGATGGTGTTTCTCCTAAGAAAAAAGGAAATTTTGCTTATCCTGACTATATTACGCAAATTGTGGTTAGAAGTAATATTACCTCGGGATTTAGACAAGAACAGGATTTTCTTGACCTTGCTTTTGCTGGAGGAATGTTAATGAATGTGGCAGGTCTTTCTCCTACAGACAATTTCATGAAAGCAAATATGACCATGCGAAGTTTAAGCAATGGTAGGCTTGAAGATTGTTACAATAGTAAGCTTGTTAATGATTACCGAAATTACTTGTATAGCATCCTGAAAATTGTACGTTAGGCATTTAACTTAAATGATAAGACGTATGCTTCTAGAAAAAGAGGTACAACGAGAATCTACGTAACCATACATCATTTGTTTATATAATTTGTAGTGTAGTTTTCATGAAGAGACGGGCAAGAATGCCCGTCTTTTTGTAGTTTGAGATCTTTGCAAAACTCTCCTAAAACTCCTTAAACGCCCATCAAGATTATTCATGGGAGTGTTCGTGAGCATTTCAGTAAAACTCTAAAGACATAATAGCTAAACACACATCAGTTACTTCGCTTTGTTGTAGTTAGAGCAAGTGCTTGATTGGCAGCTTATTGAGCATTAACTGTATTATCAAAGAACCCGTTGCTTCTGATATTACATGCGGATGTCCTGAATATTCTACCGTTATCTATGTTTGGAAATATTTCACTTGGCTAATGGCACAGCCTTTCTGATTTCTAACTTATCCTTATTACCCGCATTGATTTCAACCTGTGTTTCAAAGCTCTCAATATCTTTAGTGAAGTATTATTCTGATATCTGTCAGTATAGTATATTGAGAGTCTGGTCGATATGATGCGTTAATGTAGGATTATAGGTTAATGCCTGCATAGGAGAGGTAATTTTGTGTTTTCCCTGTTGTTTAAGCGAAACTGCTTGTGTGATGGCTTGTGCCAGTGTTTCTGGGTTTTGACGTGAGAAAAAGAAGCCTGCATTTTCGTTCATGACTTCGGTACATACCATATTGTCGGAGAAAACAACTCGGGTTCCGCACAAAATAGATTCTATGCCAACCAGTCCGAATGGTTCGTACAGTGATGCCATAATGGTGAAGTCAGCAGCTCGGTACTGCTTTTCCATTTTTCAAAGGCCGTCTGAAAAACGGGTGTCAGTTTGGCGAAGGTTTCCGGGGTGTTTTTGACGTGGTAGAAGCCGCCGAGCGAGGGCGTGTCGAGGGCGAGGACGTAGTCTTCCATAAATGCGCCGTAGCCGTCTTCTTCGTCGGTGTAGTAGAACTCGGTAAACCGTTGGCCGAGTTCGGTAAAGTCGTCCGCCGTCAATGCGCCGTCCATGTGTTTGAGCAGGAAGTGCCGTCCGCTGATCGTGCCTGCGGTCATGGCGGCGAAGTCGGCCGTGGTTTCGGGGGCGGTTTGCCAGACGGGGTTGACGAGACCTGATTTTGCCGCCCACTGCCAGTACATGCCGATGTGGGTGGCGGCGTTTTCGGGCGGGAGCTGGTCGGGGATAGTCTTCGTCGAGGTGGAAACGGATATTGTCGTACATGGACGGGGTTCGTTGGGGGAAAGGGGGTATTGTAGCGGAAAAATAATGAATTAGGCCGTCTGAAAGAGGGTGTTTCAGACGGCCTTAAAGGGAATTTAACCTTTAAATACGGGAACAAGCTCCATTTGGCTCAATATCTGCGCGGCAATGTTGATGACACCGAAGAGGAAAAACCCAAACCATCAGCCGGAATCCGCCGTAAACGTGGTAGTTTTTTGCCGATGCCGAATTTTTGGCGCGAGCGGTAGAGCAGCATGGCGGGGATGATGCCTGTCCAGATGGTTGCGGCCAGGCCGACGTAGCCGATGGCGGTAACGAAGCCGGTGGGGAAGAGCAGGCAGGAAATCAGGGGCGGCAGGAAGGTCAGCGCGGCGGTTTTGGTGCGGCCGGAGATGCTGTCGTTCCATTTGAAGATGTCGGCGATGTAGTCGAACAGGCCGAGCGTTACGCCGAGGAAGGACGTGGCAATCGCCATGTAGGGAGAACAGGGTTAACACTTTGTCCATATTGCCGGTTTGGGCGAACTTGGACAGCGTTTCGATCAGGACGGAAACTTGTCCTTCTGCGGCGATAACCGGTGCGAAACTCGCTGCGCGGCAGATTGCCTTGGATGGCGACTTTGCCAGAGGATGTAAATCACCAAAGGCAATCAGCGTACCCGCCCACAGGGATTTGGCTACTTTGGGCGCGTCGCCTTTAAAAGTATTTGAGCAGGCTGGAGACGTTGCCGTGGAAACCGAATGACGCAAGGCAGACGGGCAGGGGCGGTGGCGACATAAATCCAGTAGCTGGTGCCGGCAGGGGCTTGGGTGTCGAACAGGACAGGCATTTTGGCATCGGCAATCAGGCCGCCGGTTGCCCAAATGAAAGGTTAATACCATGCCACCGATGAGGATGCTGGTGAAGCGGTCAACCAAGCGTGCGGATGCCCAAACACAAAAAGGCGAGGATGCCGAAGAAGACAAGTTGGCCGACGGAGAGCGAAATTTCGCCGCCTACCGCGCTGCCGATGCCTTTGGCGGTCAGGGTCGCCGCCGACGAAAGATGTAGGCGTAGGGTGAGCAGGTATAAAACGAAAGGCGACGGCAACGCCGTTGATGATGTTCCAAAGCCGGGCCGAGCAGGTCTTTGACCATGGTATCGAAGCTGGCGCCGTGCGGATAATGGGTGTTGACTTCCAAAAATCATCAGGCCGCTGGAGAGCATGGAAAACCAGGTGTACAGCAACACGACCAGCGAGCCGGCAAACCATACGCCGGACGTGGCGGTCGGGTTGGCAAGCATGCCTGCGCCGATAACCGTACCGGCGATAATCATCGCGCCGCCGAATAGGGATGGGGTTTTGGTTGACATTGTTTATCTTTCTTCTAGAAATGCGTGGCTGCCATTATGCCGTAAAGTGTAAGAAAAGGTAAAGCAAAAGGCCGTCTGAAAACCCGATTGTCGTTTTCAGACGGCCTTTGATGTGTATAAACGCAACTGATTAAATCAATTTTCGCAGTTTCAATTCGTTTTTTTCAGATACGCGTAATAAAACCGGCGCGACGATGATGCCGCCGATGCCGAAAAATGCGTTCAAAGACGACCATCGCCACCAGCAATTCCCATGCGCTGGATTCGATTTCCGAACCGATGATTTTGGCGTTGAGGAAATATTCGAGCTTTATGGATGACAACAAGGAAAACCAACGAGGCGAGGGCGACGTAAAGCGATGCGCCGAGGCTCAAAAATAATGATGATGGTGTTGGAAATCAGGTTGCCCGCCACCGGAATCAGGCCGACGATAAAGGCGACGATCAGGACGGTCATTTTTAAACGGCAGCTCAACGCCGAACAGCGGCAAAAACCAAGTAGAGATATAGGCCGGTCAGGAAGGTGTCGATCAGCGAGATTTTGACTTGGGCGAGGAACACGCGTTCAAAGCTGGTTTCAAAATTGACGATGCGCCGCATCAATTCGGCTTTAAACAGCGGCATTTTTATGGCGGTTTTTTTGCGCATTTTCCAGGCGGTGGAAACTGAGCATGGCGCCGATGATGATGCCGATGAGGATGTACACGAAGGACGTGATGCTGTTTTTACTGATGCGGGTCAGTGCGGCGCGGTATTCTTCAATCAGCTTGATTGCCGAGGCTTTGATTTCGGCCATATTGTTGGGCAGCATATTGAGAATGGCCGCAGGCAGGTCTTGGCTGTTTTTGGTGTCTTCCAAAATTGCCGCCAGCTTTGCCAACATAAAGCCGACATGGCCGCCGTGTATCAGGTGGTAAATGCCCAAAGACATCATCGTGATGATGCTGAACACGATGGCCAGCGTCAGCGTGGTGGAAATCAGGTTGATATTGTGCGCGTTGAGCGATTTATGCAGCCGCGTGTTGCGCGGCAAAACACGGCGGCGGAGTTTGAGGATGACGCCGTTGGTGCGCGTAATAAAGATATAGGTCAGGATAACCGACAGCAGCAGCGGCAGAAAATGGTAGTGCAAGACAATCAGCAAGGCCAAACCCATCAGGATATAGGAAGCGTTGCGGAAAGTCGGGTTGTCGGTGTGGGAAGAGAGTAAGGACATGTGAAGCCAATAAGGTAAAAAGCAAAAAAACAGGTCAGGCCGTCTGAAAAAAACCATGTTCAGACGGCCTAACTTTAATGACGGTGGTTAATCGTGCAATGAGGCCGCGTGTAGCGTGTTTTTCCAACAAAGTGGCAATCGTCATCGGGCCGACGCCGCCGGGAACGGGCGTAATCATGGATGCGCGTTCTTTGGCGACATCAAACTCCACGTCGCCGCACAGGCTGCCGTCGTCCAAAGCGGTTGATGCCCACATCGATAACGACTGCGCCGGGTTTGACCCATTCGCCTTTAACAAAATTCGGAATGCCCACGCCGACCACCAAAATATCGGCGGCGGCAACTTCATCGGCAAGGTTTTGCGTGGCGCTGTGGCAGATGGTTACCGTCGCGCGGGACAGCAGCAATTCCAACGCCTGCGGGCGGCCGACAATATTGGACGCGCCGACAATCACGGCTTTTTTGCCTTTCGGGTCGATGCCGTAGGCTTCCAACAAAGTCATCACGCCTTTGGGTGTGCAAGGGCGCATCAGCGGCATTTTGACGACCAGGCGGCCGACGTTGTAAGGGTGGAAGCCGTCCACATCTTTATGCGGCTCGATACGCTCCAAAAACCGCTTGGCTGTCGATGTGTGCCGGCAGCGGCAGTTGCACCAAAAATACCGTCGACGGCAGGGATCGCCGTTCAATTCGTCCACCAATTTCAGCAAATCGTCTTGCGTGGTTTCAGACGGCAGCTCATAAGAGCGCGATTCGATGCCGCTTTTTTGGCAGGCCAGTTTTTTATTGCGTACATAAACCGCGCTGGCAGGGTCGTCGCCGACCAATACCACCGCCAAGCAAGGCGTGTGCAAACCTTTTTCCTGACGCGCCTTTTAC
>BNJT01001860.1_pt1 | contig 84316 bp, 126 predicted proteins | sample 8540491 | NCBI WGS metagenome assembly BNJT01 (sample SAMD00202455, study PRJDB9452) | human saliva metagenome | host: Homo sapiens | reverse complement strand
TAGAAAGAGGTGTTGCGTATGGCACAAGTATTAAAAGAAGAAGTTAGAAACAGAACACGAAAGCAGCAGAAAAAGTATTTACAGGATTACAGGAGGTGACAAATTTAACAGAGATTGCAAAGAAGCAGATATCCAGTGGCACTAAACACTTGATACCTATTTCAAGACAAGAAGTTTTGTTTGGATGCAGTGGTAAGTCCTTGTTTATATAAAATTTGAGTCAGCTTTTGGATGAGGAGGAGTCTTTGAGGTACTGCTTCTGAAAAGATTTGACGAAGTTGGGAGAAAACTGTTATTCATGAACTACTAAAAGAGCGTAAGAAGTTAATTATTTTAATGGATAAAAGTTCAGGTACGAAGTATACAGAAGCCAAAACACAAACTCATATCACAAATGCAGGTTCATATTGAAGTAAAGTTCTAAAAAGACAATCAAAAGAGGAATACGATCCAATGCTTGCCTCATATTTTAAGCCAGTAATCTTTACAGAGGGGCTTTGAAATAGCAAGGCACTATCAAAGTGAAAAAGTAGGGCAAAAGATATGCTAAAACTTATTGCAAGATGTTACTACAAGGAGTGGAACTCTATAATTAGCATCAGAAAAATAGACTTTGCGTAATCAGCAAAGTCTCACTTTAAACCTTAATACTGAATTAAAATTCAATATTATTCAATTTTGAAAGGAGAGTTGTTCATGCCGGAAAAGAATTAAGAGTGATTGGGAAAAATGGCTTATCCAGGGTTTACTTTGTTTTAAAAATAGTATGTGATTTGATACCACAAATCTTACTCGTATATTTGATTAGTTCTTTAATTACAAAACAATATTAGCGAAGATAATTTGAAATATATTATCTTTAGGAATCTTTTTACATCGTTTGCATTGAAAAGGCGTGTTTCTACTATTTTTGCAACAAAGGTTGCCCATGAGAAGGCATACGAAATATTGACAGAACTTAGGATAGATATTATCGGGCATCTAAAAACTAAGTTTAGATTTTTCAAAGAACATAATACCGAGAGCTTACCAATATCGTTCAACGATGATGTAGTAGCAGTGAAGTATACCTGCGTCGATGGTCTTCCCTCGAAATAATGTCAGTTACACTTCGCCTCACCATATGAAGCTATGATTTTTGTGGACCTATCGTCTGCACTTGGTATGATTGCCGAGTTCCACCTTTATGTATTTGGTAAAAAGTTCTTTCACAGAAAACAATGGATAAAAACTTTGTATTTACTTTTTAACCATGAAAAACAAGATGAGAGAAGAGCTAAGTAGATATTTCTGTGATTAGCTTTGCTGAAAGAAGAGTGAGATTAGTGAAAAGAACATTAAAACGCAAGAGGATATACTTTAAACAAAGATAGATGTTACAATCCAATCGGGACCATTGACTATTTATGGAAATTGGAGCGGTAATTATTATGATTTTGAAGCATATCTTTATCGGGGGAATATTACAACGCCTAATTTTATCCTTTTGCTATTATTTTATCTTCTGCGTTCACTGCATCTATAAGTAAGACAGCTACATTGCAACATTTTTCCATTGTGTTTAAGGAAGCTCTAAAAGCGATTGGAAAAGTTTTAACAGTTCCGCTTCCAAAGAAAAAGACAGAACAAGGTTTAGAATTTGGAAATATAGAATTAAAGATGTGAATTTTGCATACGGAAAAGATGGCTTTGAGCTTAAGAATATCAATTTGACTTTTAAGAAAAATAGTTTGAATGCCTTTGTAGGAGCAAGTGGTTGTGGGAAAAGTACTGTATCTAATTTGCTTATGGGATTTTGGGATGCAGACGAAGGACAAATACTGATAAAACGGAAAAGACATAAAAGAATATAGTCAAGAAAATATATCAATGCTGATTGGTAGTGTCGGGCAAGATGTTATCCTTTTTGATTTAAGTATTTTTGAAAATATAGCAATTGGAAAATTAAATGCAACAAAAGAAGAAGTCATAGAAGCGGCTAAAAAAGCAAGATGCCATGACTTTATTTCAGCATTGCCAAATGGATATGAAACGCGAGTAGGCGAAATGGGTGTTAAGTTATCCGGTGGAGAAAAACAAAGAATCTCCATAGCAAGAATGATACTTAAAAATGCACCGATTTTAATATTAGATGAGGCAATGGCAGCTGTTGATAGTGAAAATGAAAGACTAATCGGCGAAGCAATTGACGATTTAAGCATGGATAAAACCATCATTACAATTGCTCATCATCTAAATACGATTAGAGATTCAGACCAAATTATTGTTATGGATCAGTGCTGTTCTGATGCAGGAAGCTTTATAAGAGCTGATGAAAAGATGGAGTTCTATAAGGATATGGTTCAGCTACAGAACAAAGTAGATAGATGGAACTTGGAAAGAGGTGGTAACAGAAAATGTTTAGAGAAATGTTAAAACTACTTTACAAAAACCGGCAAGAGAGATTTGATTATATCAAGTGTATTCTTTTGTCTTTTATGGACTAAGCTCCATAGCTATGATTGTAATCGTATTTTATATACTGTTCCAAATCTTTGATGGAACGAGCTTAGCAAGCCCATATAAATATTTTATTGCGATTGGATTACTTGTAGTCTTCGAAAGGTATTTGTAATATGGTCGCAGATATGAAAGCATAGTGCAGGATTTGATATTGTTCAGCAACAAGAGAACGCCTGATTATCAAATTAAAGAAATTCAGTTTGGGATCTTTATACCAACGAACGACTTGGGGAAATAAATACACTCTTTACACAAAGATGTTGGATAATATGTCCTTGTTGTAGGACACATAGTGGTCAAGAATGTTTACGATTTGATAGGTGCAGTCGTATTTGTTGGTCTTGCAAATATTGATATAAAGTTGGCACACTGATAATGGCAGTATCCGTTCCGATTGCACTTTATCTTTCTATATATGACAATTAAGCAATCTGAAAAAATAGAAAATCAGAACAACTTAAGCTTTCTTTGATATGGTTAGCTTATTTGTTGAATATGTGAGAGGAATACCTGTACTAAAGAGTTTTTGTGGAGAATAAGAGCTTGGATAATGAGCTTATGAATAAAAACAGAAGTTTGAGAAACAAGTAAATCAGCTTCAAGATTTAAGGCAAAACAATTATCTATATTTGGGCTTTTACTTGATATGGGATACTTTACTGCTTCTTATATTTGGTGTGGTATTTGTGATAAAATGGCAATCTAAAAGTATTTTGATTTTATTATTTTTGCTGTTATCTCAAAAGAATTTTACAAACCGTTTGCATCTATGGAGCAACATTATATGTATTATGTTTCCAGCAGCAGATAGCTATGAGCGATTAGGAAGAATTTTTATATGCAGACATTATACCGGATAAGGTCGGATGGAATTACTCCGAAACATAATGATATAGCTTTTTGAAAATATTGCTTTTTCCTATGAAAAAGATGAGTTCAAATGGAGAATTTAAGTTTTGAGATTAGAGAAAAAGACGATGGCTGCATTGGTAGGGAGAATCAGGCGGTGGAAAGACTACTATAACCAACTTGCTTTTTAAGATTTTTATGATGTGCAGCAAGGCAAAATTACACTTGGCGGTGAGGATATTAGAGATATTCCTATGATGAACTTTTGATCGTGTTAGCATTATTATGCAAAATGTTCAACTGTTTGATAACACGATTGAAGAAAACATCAGGGTAGGTAAAAAGGAGCTACAAAAGAAGAAATCACCCTAGCTGCAAAGAAAAGCAAGGATAATATGATTTTCATTATGAGTTTACCAAAGGGTTATGAGACTGATATTGAGAAAATGGTGGGATTCTTCAGGTGGACAAAGACAAAGAATATCTATTGCAAGAGCTTTTCTAAAAGATGCACCTATTTTAATTCTTGATGAAATGACAAGTAATGTTGATCCTGTAAATGAATCTTTGATACAAGATGCCATTACAGAACTTGCAAAGAATAGAACTGTACTTGTGGTGGCTCATCATTTAAAAACCATTAGGAAAGTTGACCAAATTCTTGTATTTCAAAAAGGCAATTTACTTGAAAAAGGAAAGCATGGGGAACTTCTTGAGAAAGATGGCTACTACACAAAATTATGGAAAGCTCAGTACGAGGTATAACTATGATTTTGTTAAAAGATGTGTCTATGAATGGAAGATGGACGAACTGTTTTTGAAAAATATAAATCTTGAAATTAAAAAGGTGAATTTGTTTTAATTTCAGGGAAAAAGGGAAGTGGTAAAAGCACTCTTGAAGTGTAATGAATGGTCTTATTCCGCATTATTATAAAGGCAAAAATGCAAGGAAAAAGCCTTTGTGTCAGGAAAAAGATATAAGCAAATTATTACTTCATGAAATAGGGCATATTGTAGGAACTGTATTTCAAGATCCAAGAAGTCAGTTTTTACGACAACTACAGATGAAGAAATAGCTTTTGGTCTTCAAACTATCTCGCAAATCAAGAGATGAAATCAAACAGAGAGTAGAAGAAGTATACGCAGAGCTTGACACCCCGGAACTGAAAGGAAAATCTGTTTTGAATTATCAAGCGGACAGAAGCAAAAGATAGCTATTGCAAGCATCTATGCAATGAATCCAAAAGTTTTAATTTTTAGATGAACCTTCAGCAAATTTGGATATGAAGGGGGCATTTGACCTGTTTTTTTAATTTTTGGAGAAATTAAAGAAAAAAAGGAACAACAGTTGTTCTAATTGAACATCGTTTGTACTATGTAAAGTCTTTATTTGACCGTTTTCTTTTGATGAAAGATGGAGAAATTGCACAGGATTTGAGTCGGGAAGAAGTTATCCATCTTGAAGAGAAGTTTTGGGATGAAAAATGGACTAAGAACTCTTGAATTAGAAGAATACAGGATAAGTGAGAAGAAAGATTCTTATCAATTAAATGATAAAAAGTATTAGTGGGAAAAGGCTTGAAATTTTGTTACCCAAGTGCAACTAAGGTTGGAAATAAGCAAAAACCAATACATCTTAAATCATCTCGATTTCAATATGGAGTGCGGAAAAGCCATTGGTCTTATCGGCTTAAATGGTACTGGGAAAAACTACTTTTGCAAGGGTAATTTCAGGACTTGAGAAGATAAAAAGAGGGGAAAAATATGGGCGGAAAAAGATAAAGAGTTGAATCGTAAAAGATTTAATGGATATGTCATATTTTGTCTTTCAAGATCTCAGACTATCAGTTATTTTTCGGAAAGTGTACTTGATGAAATGCTGCTTGGTATGGAGGGTAAGGATAAAAAAGAAAATACTCAAAAGGCAAAGTCTATTTTGAGTGTACTTGGCTTAGACAAATACATTGATAAGCATCCGTTTGCTTTATCAAGAGGAGAAAAACAAAGACTGACAATAGCTTGTGGAATGATGAAACAGGGCAAAAGATTTTCATCTATGATGAACCAACATCAGGTTGTGATAGAGACTCAATGCTTTCCGTCGCAAAACTGATTGAGGAACAATTAAAAAATGGTACAACAGTTTTGGTTATAAGTCATGATTTTGAGTTTTTAGCAAACACAGTGAGTAAGCTCTGGGTAATGGGAGATGGGAAAATAGAAACTGTTTTTGAATATGAGTGAAAGTAATAAATTTCATATTAGGCAAGATGAGAGGAGGTAGAGGGCTTTGTCAGATAGAAAAACTATAGATCCGAGAATAAAACTTACTCTACTCCAATTGCCTCCTTTACGAGTTTTTATAAGCGATACGATTCTACTTTTTCGGACTGATTGCCTTTTGCCTTTTTTTCTGTATGTATACAGTAGTATGTGGAAAAGAGAATTATGCTTTATCTTGTTTTTGTGTTTTTATACTGCGTAGAGTTAGTGCTTGGAAAGTTCCTGAAGCAAGTATTGTGTTTGCAATATATATGTTTATTTACTTTGCATCAAGAATGACCTTAATCGCTATGTTTGGTGGATATATAACAAAGACTACAAGTGTAAGTGAAATGCTGGAAGCATTAAATAGTATGAAAGTGCCAAGAAGCATTGGTATACCTTTTTAGTGTTTTGCTTAGGGTTTGTACCAACTATAAAAAAATAGAACTCAAGGCATTAAAAGAGAATATGAAGATTCGAGGAATCGTAACAAGCAGATTTTTCCCTGCTAGCATCCAATTAAATATATTGAATATACGCTTGTTCCGCTTTTAATGAGAATGATTAAGATCTCAGATGAACTGTCAGCTTCAGCACTCATTAGAGGACTTGATAGTGATGAGAAGAGGGTAACATTAACAGAATTGCGGTATAGAAACAACGGATTTATTGATTGGACTATTAGGAGCTTTGATTATTGCTCTTGTGATAGTAATACAGAAAAATTTATTAGGAGGACTCTTATGAAAAACAAATTAAAATGGTCGTGATTTTATTACAATCGGAATCTTTAATGCAATTGGAATTGTCATATACGATGGCAGTCAGCTTTGCTATGGCAACAACAGTTATTGGAGGATTTATTGCTTCAGGAGTTAGCTTTATGATAGCTGCTACCGTTTATATTCTTATGGCTGTAAAAAGTTAAAAAGAAGGGTGTATTTACAATATCAGGAACGCTTATTGGTTTAATTGCAGTTGTCAGGAGGACATTTACCCGCATGCAGTCTTTTGCTGTAATCGGTGGAATTATATGTGATTTGATTATAGGAAATTATGAGAGCAAGGGACGAATGATTATTGGATATGGAACATTTGCATTAGCAGATTTTTAGGAACAGTAATTCCTGTAATTTTATTCGGAACAGCTTCTTTTGTGGAAAGAGCATCAAAATGGAAAATGAGCGAAGGGGGATAAATGAAGCATTATCTTATTTCAAAGTTTCGTAGGAGTAGGATTTGGCTTGATAACTTTTTGTTCTTGCTTGCATAGGAGCATTTGGTTGCAACAAGGATACTTAAAACATTTTGAAAAAGCAGGAGTGATTTAATCAATCTTTGTTTGTGAAGGGAAAAATGGATTAAATAGTGGAGGTAATATTACGTATGATTTTTCTACTATACTATTGACAAAACGGTTAGAGAGACTATCATATAAATATACAGAACGAGTGTCGGTCGATAGGCGGTGAGGTTTTGACAAAGAGAAATGTAAAAAGATCCAGAAGAAAGAAAAACAGGAGCTTATAAACATAGCATCCAGACTTTTTGAAAAAAATATGGGTATGAGAAAGTTTCTGTTAGAGATATTCTCGCAGAAGTTAATGGAGCGCCGGGGATGTTTTTATTATTATTTCAAATCAAAAGAAGATATTTTCTTGGCGTGTATGGAAACATATTTTGATGAAAAACTAAAAAAATAAGTTAGGTATCCTTCAAAAACAAGGAAATAGATTACGAAGAAAGAATAAAAGATTTTAAGAGAACTTATAGTAAAAGATATCGGTCAGTTTACGACAAGATATAATTTTTTTCAAAAGAGAATTCAATTACAGATAACTCTTACAGGCTATGGGAATTGATTCATTACATTGGAAAATTTATAGATGTCTATTCAGAGTTTATAATTGAAGGAATTGAAAAATAAAAAAATAGAAAAATAATATGGGAATAAACAGAGAAAATGTGAGAAGTTTTGCAGCTTTTATTTTATACGGAGCTGTTGGAACAATATATAATGACTATATTATTAAGGGAGAAAAACAAAACAAATTCAAGTGAAGCCTTTGGAATAATAAGCGAACTATTTCAAAAGACCTCATTAGAGAAAAAAATAAAAATATAAGTATTTTTACAAGGGAAACATCAATGGTGTTTTCCTTGTATTAGTTTTAAGACAAATGAACGAACTCGTTCGGTAAGGAGGTATGTTTTAGATGAAAAAGAAGAAATCAATCAAAGATATTATTTCCTACAGTGAAATAAAAAAAGGACAACTTGTAGGAGGGATATTATTTGTTAGTCTTGGTATGCTATTAAGTATTTGTCCAATTTTGGTGATATACAAAGTCATAAAAATCTCTATTTTTTTATATGGAAAAATTAGAACAAAGTACAATACAGTTCTGCATCTATGGACTTGCAGCAGTGGTATTGTCATATTGCTTAACTTACATTGGCGGTATTTTTATGCCATAAGTTTTCATATGTTTTAATAGCTAACTTAAAAAAAGAAGATATTATTTCATATTGGGAATCTTTCTTTAGGGTTTTTTTACCGGAGACAACAAGTCAAAAAAATAAGGCAAGTATTAGGGATCGGACATGAACCAAATTGAGGGATATTTTTTTCTCATCAATTACCAAATTTAATTTCAACTTTAGCACTAATTTTAGCAATGATAATTGTTATGTTGAAGATAAATTTAATATTAGGTCTTACGACTTTGTTAATTATATTTGTTGGTTTAGGAATTCAGATTGCAATCATGGCAAAAGATTATAAAGTCGGGTGGACTTGAGAAGAACTTTGCGATTTTTGGATCAAATTAATTCAGCAACTACTGAATACGTTAAAGGTATGCCGGAAGTGAAAATATTTGGAACAGGAGCAAAATCATTTAAAAACTTTTTCAAAGTCAGTAGGAGAATATAGAGACTTTACAAGTTCGATGACATCAATGATAAGACCGGGATTTGTTTCATTTAGAATGTTTATTTTATCTGTTGCTACATTCATAGTTCCAGTAGGAATTCTTTTTAATGTCACGAAATAATAACTTGGATTTTTGCTACAGTTTTTATTTTTCTATTTGATTCTTGCACCTGCAATTAGTGTACCAGCGTTAAAAACTTAGAGATTTTTGCAGAAGGAATGAATTTACTAAATGAAGTTGTTTTGAGAGTCTATGAAATTATAGATCAAAAAAAGAATTGGCAATTAAAAAAATAGCGAGGAAGAGATAAAAAGGTCATGATCTTGAATTCGAGAATGTAAGCTTTTTCTTATGGAAATGAAGAGGTTTTTAAAGAATATAAGCTTCTGTGCTAAACAAGGAGAAGTTACAGCATTAGTTGGCTATTCGGGAGCAGGCAAATCTACCATTGGAACGCTAATACCCTAGATTTTACGATCCTTCAGAAGGCTCTATTAAAAATTGGTGGAGTTAATATAAAAAAATATTCCGATGAACGCCTTAATGGAAAGGATAGCATTCGTTTTTTTCAAGACAGTGATCTTATCACAGATACAGTCTTCAATAATGTTGCTATGGCAAAAGACAGGTTCTACAAAAAGAGGATGTCATAAAAAGCATGTGAAAAAAAGCAAGATGTCATGATTTTATTGTAAAAACTTCCTGATGGGTATGACACTGTTTTTGGGTAAAGGGACTTATTTATCTGGAGGAGAGAAACAACGTATTGCTGTAGCAAGAGCGATTTTAAAGGACGCACCAATATTAGTATTAGACGAGGCAACAAGTTTTGCTGATTCTGAAAAATGAATATCTTATGCAGGAAGCTTTGTCTGAATTGGTTAAAAGATAAGACAGTTATCATGATTGCTCATAGGTTAAATACCATAGAGCATGCAAATCAAATTTTAGTAATATCTGATGGAAAAAAATTGCAGAAAGAGGTAAGCATGAAGATTTAATCGTTGCAGATGGAATATATAAGAGACTCTTTGATATTTATAAGAAGACAAATATTTGGCAAATGGATATAGAAGGGAGTGAGAATGAATGATAAGAAATATTACTTTAGGAAAGATGAATAACATAAGAAAAATCCATTATATTAAATGTTTTGGCATCTATTTCCAACCTTATACCATTTATTGCTTTGGCGAAAATTGTAGAAACACTATTTTTTTAAATAGAGCTGTAGATAGCATAGGTACGAGCCTTTTATGGAAGTATTTTTGGGATAATGGCAATATTTTTTTCTTAATAACATTCTTATTGGAAAATTTAGCCACAAAAATATACCTATGAACTTGGATACAAGACAAGTGCAGATGGAAGAATAGAGCTTGCAGACCACATAAGAAAAACTGCCGATAGGTTATATTTCAGGAAAAAAAGTTCAGCAGAGATCTTAGATACATTAATGAATGATTTTTTTCAAAGTTGAAACGGCAGTAACTCATCAATTACCTCAATTTTTTTCAGTGGTATATGTGTAGCGGTTCTTTGCTCAATATTATTTTTTTGATAATTAATGTAAAAAAATGGGAATAGCAACACTTATTGGATTGCCGATTTCTGTTCTACTTCTTACACTCATGCAAAACTTTCAGAAAAAAATTTATTTGAAAAACAAAGAAAATGAGGATAAAAGAGGAAGAAGATATAAACGAATATTTGGATGCTATTAAGACTCTAAAAAGCTTATAACAGCTTAGATGATACATTAACAAAGCTTGAAGAAGATATAGATAACTCGAGAGACGCAAATATTAAGAGTGAGAAAGGAGTTGCTTCATTAACTACCATAGCAAGTATGATTTTAAGAATAGGACTTCCTTTGATGAGTTTAGCGGGTTCCTATTTGTTTATAAATGGATCTTTGGAAATTGATACATTTTTAATGTTCTTATTTGTAGGTACAAGGATTTTTGATCCATTAGAGCTTGCACTTGTAAATTATACAGGTCTACAAATGGCATCAGTTTCAGGAGAGAGAATCATTAACTTACTTAATGCTAAACCTATGTCAGGAAATTTCGATGTAAACGAAAGCAACAAAATTGAAATCCACGATATTTCATTTTCTTATAAGGAATCCAAGGTTATCGATAATGTTTCATTAGACATTAATGAAAATGAATTAACTGCTTTTGTTGGTTACTCTGGCTCTGGAAAATCTACACTAATTAAATTAATTTCCAGATTTTATGATCCTAATGAAGGGACAATTAAAAATTGGTGGGGTAGATTTGCTAACAGCCGACCCTGATAAATTAATGGATAAATTTTCTGTTGTTTTTTTCAAGATGTGTATCTTTTTAAAGACACAATTTATAACAACATAAAATTTGGGAATGAAAATGCAAGTAAAGATGAAATAATGAATGCTGCAAAAATGGCAGGAGCTTATGACTTTATAGTCAATAAAGATGATGGATTTGACACTATGATTGGACAAGGAGGTGCGACTCTGTCTGGAGGTGAGAAACAAAGAATATCAATAGCGAGAGCAATATTAAAAAAACGCCCCAATAATACTACTTGATGAAGCAACATCTTCGCTTGATCCTGAAAATGAACTTATTATACAAGAAGCAATATCAAATTTAATTAAAAAAATAAAACAGTTGTGGTTGTAGCTCATAAATTAAGGAGCGTAATGGGAGCTGATAAAATTGTTGTTTTAAACAAAGGAAAGGTAGAGGAAGTTGGGAAGCATGAAGAACTTATTAAAAAAATGAAGGACTATATAAAGACTTATGGAATTATCAAGAAAAGTCTAAAGAATGGAAGATTGTACAGTAACAATCAATTTTAAAGGAGGAAACTTATGAAAACACAAAAGAAATCATCAAAAAACGCAGTTACAGCGGGTGTTTTAATTGCACTTTACTTTGTAACATATTTAGTAATTGGGGCAATATCAATGCCTGTCCCTGTTTTATTTTTTTACTAATGCCTATGCTTGTAGCACTACTTGCTGCACCAACCTATCATATGCTTCTTGCAAAGACAAAGTCAGCTAATGCTATTGTAATAGCAGCTATCTTACCAAGTATTTTATTAGTTGCAACTGGACATATTCCAATTGCGCCATTAGTGGCAGTGCCTGCCGGAATAATTGCTATGTTCATAGCAAAAAGGTGGAAATTATACAGACTTTTAAGAAAAAAATACAATTAGTCATATGTTTTTTTCTCTAAACTTATTTGGAGGATTCTTACCAATTTGGGTTATGAGAGAAGCATTTTTTTGAAAGTGTAATAAAAGGTGGATTAGATCAAAGCTTTTGTAACACAGTAAGAGCATGGACACCAATATGGATGTTACCAGTTATGATTATAGGAACATTTATATTCTCTTTGATTGGTTCATATTTTTACAAAGAAAATACTAAATAAAAAAAGTTGGAATCCGCAGGAGTTTTATAATGGAAAAATTCAAAGTTTGTTATGGGGTCAAAATATGACCTCAGAACAAAAACTTATCTTGCTTATAGGTGCGAATATTTTAATTTTTTTAGGGTTTGATTGGATCTATCAAAGTCTTATTACATTATTTTTTTCTTGTCATCATTATTAGCGATAGTTATAAAAAAATCCGCTATAAAGTATATTTTTATTTTTTTGTAATAAGTGTAGTATTGGAAAAAAATCTTTAGCCTATTTTTAATATGAATTTTTCTTTCGAATTTAATTTTTATTTATCTTAGCAATTGGAAGAAAATTTCTGCCATGTATTATCGTGGGTAAATGGATTTTTAAATTCAACATCTGTTCTCCAGTGCAGTGGCAACTTTACAAAAAATTAAAAACTTTCAAAAGACTCGCTCATAATGATTTCTGTAATATTTAGATGTTTGCCTACAATTAAAGATGAATGGAGTCATATAAATATGGCGATGAAAAACTCGAGGAATTAATTTTAACTTAATAAATTTAATAAGAAAACCAACATTAATTATGGAATATTTTTTTGTACCATTATTCGTAAGTGTGATAGAAATTGGGGATGAGCTCTCTCAATCAGCCATTATAAGGGGACTTGATGCTCCTGTTAACAAAACAAGTAGATATCTTATTAAATTTAAAAAGAAAGGATATTTGTGTCTTACTTTCTATTATTTTAATTATAGTAATCGTTGTATTTATGAAAATCTCGGGGTGGGACTTATGATTGAAATTAGAGGATTAAGTTTTAAATACAAGGGAGGAGCTAATTACTCATTAAAAAGGAATTAATTTGAATATAAAAAAAGGAGAATGCATTCTTCTATGTGGTAGGAGTGGTTGTGGAAAGTCTACTCTCTTAAAAGCTTATGAACGGTATAATACCTGAGTTTTTATGATGGAGACATTTCTGGCAGCGTTATGGTCAATGGTATGAATACATTTACCACACCAATTTATAAATTATCTAAGAATGTAGGGTCGGTTTTTCAAAAATCCCAAAACACAATTCTATACAACCAATACAACAGATGAAATTGCTTTTGGTTTAGAAAAATTACGGCATAGAAAGAGAAGTAATTAACAAAAAGGATTGAAGAAGTTGAAAAAGAGCTTCATCTTGAAAACTTGATGAATAACAATATATTCAATCTTTCTGGAGGAGAAAAAGCAGAAGATTGCTATAGCAAGCATTTACGCATTAAACCCTGAGATATTTATTCTTGATGAACCATCTTCAAGCTTAGACATAAAGTCAATGAAAGAACTATCGCTTACAATAAAAAAAGCTTAAATCTTTAGGAAAAAAACTATTATTATTGCAGAACACAGGTTGTGGTATTTAAAAGACATTGCTGATAGAGCAATATACTTAGAGGATGGAAAAATCATCAGAGAATATAGTATGGACGAAATTGAAAATCTAAGTGAAGATGAACGAACGAGAACAGGACTTAGACATTCTGATTATAAAGCTATTGAAAGATTTGATGATTTTGAAACTTCAAATAAAGGGACTTTATTAGAGTTAAAAAAATCTGATATTCAAAAAGAAATACCAAAAATAATTTTGTCCATTGAGGATCTTAAATTTTGCTATGGGAATATTATTGGGATTGTTGGAGAAAATGGAATTGGGAAGTCTACATTAGCAAAAAAATCATATGTGGCTTATACAAAGAAAAATAAAGGTAAAAATTTTTAAAAAGATGATGAGAATTTAAATATAAAAAGTAGGCTAAATGAGAGCCTGCTTATTATGCAGGAAGTGAACTATCAGTTATTCACAGACAGCGTTAAAGATGAAATAGTATTAACATCAAATATTAAAGATGATTATGTTTTTAGATACTTGGCTAAAAAGATATGGAGTTGAAAAAAATATCAGTGATAGGAATCCTCACACCTTGTCAGGAGGACAAAAACAGAGAGTAATTATCTTATCCGCCTTTACTATCCGACAAGAAAAATTCTATTTTTCGATGAACCAACCAGTGGATTGGACTATAGAAATATGAAAATAGTAGCTAAAAAAACATAAAGAAAGTAAAGGAAGAAGATAAGTTGATTTTAATAATATCCCATGATGTTGAGTTTTTAGAGTCAGTTTGTGATAAAGTGATTTATTTCACATATTTATGAAAAATGCATATATTAGTAAATTACAAGAGGGACATATGATAAAAAAACGCAAGAAAAAAACGAGAAGTTGTGAATAGTATTTTTTTATAATATTCCATAAAAATAAATTTTATAATAGATTTTTTTCATTTTAGAGGATTTTTTTATGCCTGTGTGCAGAAGTCCTCCTTTTTGTCTAAAAAAACGCAGACAAAAAAAGAAATGGAGGAAATTAAATGCCAAAAAGAATATTACCTTTATGTCAACGGACAAAGGGTTAAAGTCAGCGAGCAGATATATAAAGTCTACTGGCGAGAAAAAAAGAACACGAAAAGTATTTAGAGCAGGTGGACAAGAAAAAAACCACTTGCTCTTTTTCATCGTTGGATCATGATGGACATTATGTAGATAATATTGTCGATGAAAGTGTTGATGTAGAAAAAGATTGTTGAAACACAGATGATGATTGAAGCAGTCAGAAATGCTATATCAAGACTCAATGCAGAAGAAAGAGATATTATTGAACGCTTGTATTTCAATGATGAAACGGTTCGTTCAGTGGCAAAAGCTTAAAAAGTATTACACATCCAGCCTTAATCAAAAAGAAGAAACAAAAATTCTTGAAAAAGCTGAAAAAAATTCATCGAAGAACTTTAAAAACTTCGGTAACCAAAGGGGTCAAATTTTCCTTATGTAGAGTGAAGGGAGTTTGACTTCCTTTACTTTTATAAGAGATATAGCCTATTTATGGCAAACAGGAAGATGTAAAGAAAATCCCTTTTCAAATATTTGTTCTTTGACAACTGAATAGACCATGACGGGACTTTTTAATTACTTAGTGAGCGTAAGGAATTTACGCCATGACTTTCCTGCTGAAGAAATTCGGTTTAAATGAATACTGTCAAAGACAAGGATAGAAGGAAACGAGCGATAAATAAATTTTTCTTAAAAGCAAAGAACGAGGATAACTTTGCGAGCGATGACCTAAGTAATGATAATGATACTTCTTTAGTGAAAACCGGCTCATCTTAACAAGGGCGGTGGTGAGATTCCAATGTTGCTTATCCTAAGCACCCGTTAATGTCATAAAACTTTAGATAAAAATTATATGAGGAGGATTCAGAATGAATAATGAACTATTAAGATATAGCCTCCAATTATCTATGCTATCTATGTTACTTTCTAAGCACTTGCTCAGTGATATTGAATATAAAAAGATAAAACTCAAGCTGATGAAAAAAGTATAATATCTCCAAAGAATTATATTTATAATGTTTTTGCAAGTGTGGTATAATAGAACTGCATAGAAAGATACAAAAAGGAGGCGGTGCAGTGAAAAAGGATGTTAAAGTTATTAAAGGTGATACCACACTGAAAAAGAACTGCATCAGGCTGTGTTCAACGCTCAATAAAGAGAGTGGCAGCTTATTGCAGAGTAAGTACGGATACCGAAGATCAAATTAACAGCTATAATTCTCAAGTAGAACACTATACAGATTTTATAAAAGCAAAAACAATGAGTGGACACTTGCAGGAATATATGCCGATGAAGCGATAACCGGTACACAGGTTGACAGAAGAATTGATTTTCAAAGACTAATCAATGATTGTATGAATGGCGATATAGACATGGTAATTACAAAATCTATATCAAGATTTTGCAAGAAATACTTTAGATACTTTGAAATATGTTAGAAAGCTAAAGGAATATAATGTTGCGGTATTTTTTTGAAGAAGAAAACATCAATACTTTAACGATGGATGGAGAGTTACTTTTAACTATTCTAAGTTCAGTTGCCTAGCAAGAAGTAGAAAAATATTTCAGCCAATGTTAAAAAAAGGCTTGAGAATGAAGATGGAAAGAGGAGAAATGGTCGGCTTTCAAGGGTGTTTAGGCTATGACTATGGTCCGGAAACTAAAAGCATTTCTATCAATGAAAAAGAAGCTGAGATTGTAAGATATATTTTCAGAAGATATATTGAAGGTGTCGGCGGTATGGTAATCTCCAGAGAACTTGAAGAACAAGGATATTTATCGCCAAGAGGAAATAAAAGATGGACGGAAACAACAGTTTTAGGAATCATAAAAAGATGAGAAATATAAAGGGGATCTTATGATGGGAAAAGACCTATACGGTTGATCCTATTTTTTTAAAGAGAAGATTGGATAATTTCGGAGAACAGGATAAGTTTTATATAGAGAACCATCACGAGCCAATCATTTCGGAAGAAGATTTTTGAAAAAAAGCTCAAGGTATTAGATTAAGAAGGTCAAAAAAACAGAAATACCGTTGCTAATAATGGCGGTAAGAGAGAAAAGTATTCAAGAAAAATATGCTTTCAGCAGTATGCTTGAGTGTGGATTTTGTGGACATACACTTTCGAGGAGAACTTGGCATTCCAGTACAGAACATTCCAAAAATAATATGGCAGTGTGTTAATGCTACCAAGAATGGGAAAAAAGCATTGTCCACATAGCAAAGGACTTGAAGAAGAAGCAATAGAAAAAAAGCATTTATGGAAAGTTATCGTCAGGTATGCCACAATAATGTGGAAATTACTAATGAATTCCTTAAAACTGTGGAAGAAGAATTGAAAGACAACAGTTTAGCTAAAGACCTGAAGAAGATAACAAATCAACTTGATAAGATACTAAAGAAAGAAAAGGATCTTGTTGAGTTAAGGCTGAATGAGTCAATCAGCATGGATATATATCAGGATAAGTATAATGAAATAGCTATTAGTAAAGAAAAAAATTACTTGCAGAAAAAAAGGACTTTAGAAGTAACACTCACTGATGAAAAAAAGCGTTGAAGAAAAAGGCTCGAGGGGTTTAAAAAATTACTTGAGTCCAATAAATATCTTGAGGAATTTGATAGGGCAGTATTTGAAAGTATAGTAGATAAAAATCATCATTGGGGGAACTAACGATGAAGGTGAAATTGATCCTGCAATGATTACTATCATATATAAGACTGGAAAAAAAGATTCTCAGGACGGAAGATTATTCAAGAGCAGAAGAAAAATGCCAAGGAAGTTAATGAGGAAACTGACAACAAATTGTATCCTCATTCAAGCGACGAGGTCAATAATTTGTGTTCCTATCCTATGGACAACACATGTGGAGACTATAGTTCTACTTCAAAAAAACAAAGGATTAAAACTGTATAAAAAGGCTTGAAATTAAAGGGATTTCGTGTAAATGAAAAATTTACTGAATCTCTTTTTTTCTGTGTTATGACAATAGTCCTAACTACTGTAAAATGGGAAAGTGTAACAATAGAACTACTTTTTGCTTGGTGTAACAACAGTGCTATTGTCAAAAAGCGGTTTTTATGGGTGTGTGACTATAAAAACTATTGCTAAGAAAAATAAAAAAATTAAAAATTGTTAAAATGAAGTAATTACTATGGATTCATAAAAAAATATTCTTATTTTTGAAGTTAATACAATATAAATTGATGTCCATGAGTTATCCGCATGGGCATAGAAACAACGTCACACGCAAATGGATACAATAATATATTAGGGTGCATATGAGAAATACTTGAATTTTAAAGGGATTGTAAGAAGTTTTATGAGCATAAAAACAGCTAAAAAAATCGTGAAACAAAAAAATAATTATATATAAATTACACAGGTGAAAAATTTTTTTAATAGGGTGCATAATTTAACGATAGCATTTTAGAAAAGGAGTTGATTATGGAGAGGAATAATAGAACTTTAAAGGTCTATGGAATGAGTGGAAATAAATATAATGAGACACCTACTATAATGATGAAAGGGAAGTGGCTTGAGGATTTTTGGATTTAAAGTAGGGCAGAAATATAATGTTGATTGTCAGAATGGAAAAATTGATTATTTCTATAAAGAAAAAAATACAGATTAAGTTTTTGTAGCAACAAAAACTTGACAATTATTGTAGCTACATTTATAATAAGTGTAGCTACAATAATAAAAGAAAAGGAGTTTGTTACAATGGCGAGACCTAAAATAGATGATGCTAGAGACAAAAATGTATCGTGTTCGGGTTAATGATGAAGAAGAACAGATGTTGCAGTATGTATGTGATAGAAAAAGAATTAAAAAAATAAATCAGATGTTTTTCGTGCAGCTTTGAAAGAGGCATATGGTATGCTCAGGATGAGGGAGTTTGATATGAATGAAAAATCAAGACTCTTATTATGAAGAATATGCTGAAGGTATTAGTTTGGAACGTATTGTTGACTGCCCATATTGTTCAAGTAAAAAAATAAAATAGATTTAGTTGATGAATGTGATGAAAGTTCCTATGAAAGGCAAATGGGTCCAGAAACCATATATGAATTTGATACAGAAGATAATTACTGCAAAAAAATTGTGGTAGACAATTTCGTGTTTCAGGATACATAAGCGAATATCCAATGGGGGCATTTAATTTTGAAGAAATTAATGTAGATCCTATAGAAGGTGAGGAAGAATATGAGTAAACAACTTAGTGAAGTGGAAGTATTAAAGTAATTAGATATACCAGATTTTAGGGCATATGACTAAAGATAAAGTTATTAACTTCGCATCAATGCTACAAAAATATGGATCCAGAAGTTGCAAAAAAAGCAATTGAACAGTTCCCTGAATTTGCGAAGATGTCATTAGAAGCTTTTTAAGGAATATAGAACAGTTTTAGAGAAAATATTAGATGCAAGCAAAGAAAGTAGCAAAGATTGTTTTTAATTTATATGACAAGGTACTTTCCGCACTAGAAAAATGTGTTTCTCAAGAGGAGATTTCTTTTGAAGAGAAAAAATATTATTTGGATAATATGATGGAAATTGCTCGGATGGCAGAAAATAAAGATAGTGAAAATAAAGCGTTTTATTGGAAAGTTATAGGTGCAGGGACAGTAGCTGTGATTTCAATCGTAGGATTAGGTGCCGCAGCGTTAGGGTGGTAAATTTGATATTGATTTGCCAAAGCCCAAGCTTTAAGAGGTATTCAAGGAGAAGGAGATATGTCAGAGTTAGTTGCATATGGAACTGAAGTAAGTAGTGTTTTTCAGTTAATAGGGAATCTTGAGAACGACATAACTAAAAGTATTGCTTGGGCATTAGCACGCAGCCCTGAATTTCTTAAAGCAGTAATCAATGAAGTGATGTCGTTAGAGATTAATACACAAAAATGTTAGGATTAAGTACCAGGAATTTGAGAAGAATAAAGGTATAACGGATTTGGAAATAACTGATGATACTTCATTTTTATATAATTATTGAAGCCAAAAGGGGCTGGATTTTACCAGGTGCTGAGAAACTTGCTTTATATTCACAAAGACGAAATATTATAGAAAGTCCAGTTTCACATAAATCTATTATTTCAATGTCAGAGTGTAGTGAAAGATTATGCAAATGCATATTTACCTTTTAAGGTTATAAATGATATTCCAGTAAATCATCTGTCCTGGAAGAAAAATATGAACTAGCAAATTCTGCAAAAGTTGGTTCTAGTATATCACAAAAAAATTTGTTAAAAAGAATTACTGAGATATTTGGGAGGAATAATGACTATGCAGGCAAAAAGAATCAAATTGGGTATATGTGGTTTCACTTTCAACTGCAAAAACCAGAAAAATTGTGATTTGACATGGATAGAATTAGTAGAAAAAGAAAATGAAATATTTTCACCCATTTTGAGGATTAATGGTTGGCCTAAAGAGCCACCTAATTATATAGGTTTTTCGGTATGGAGGAAGATTACAGTCAATTTATCATATTGAAAGCTATTCGATAGTAAAAAAATCTTCATGATGAGATTGAGGAAATGCCTAATGTGGAGGATGAATATGAGCATTTTGTGTACAGCCTTGGGAAACCAATTATACCATCAAAAAGTCGTTAAGACAGGAAACATATACGCATCTGGTCGCAAATGGGCAATGCTTGATACATTATTGACTGCTGATACGATTCATGAAGCTAGTGAAATTTCCAAACAAAGAATGAATAACGAATAACGATAAAATAACAGGGGAATAGAAAAAAATAATCCCTGTTATTTTATTATTACTATTAACTATACTAGATGGTTTCATCATCAGAATCACCATTTGGTGGGATATAATCCATCAAATCTTCAGCCTTATTTCTCTTGGGTGCTTTTTTTAGCATATAGTTTTATCCCAAGTGAGATTAACTTTAGAACGCTTGTTATAAAAAAATAAGAATAGCCTCAGCATAGCCAAGAGAGCCAACACGTCTGTCTTTGGCTGTTTGACTTAGAGTTTTGATGGATACTCTGCTAAGTCTTTCTTTAAAAAATAGTATCCTTTATTTGGTCTCCATAGGCTGCTACAAGCCTTGCGACACCATTTAACATATTTGCACTAAAGGGAATTAGGGTTCACCCTCCCAAGTGCCAATTAGAGCCTTAGGACATGGTCTAAGACATGAAAGCCGTGTTTATCATATATGGTTTCTGCAAGCATCTCCTGTGTGAACTTAGCACTTAATCTTGTTTCACGAACTTTCATCCAAATGAGTAAGTAATCAATTATCATATGTTTTTACCTCCATTTTTTTATATTTAGAGTAAAAAAATACTCTCTATTATATTTTGGGAGGAAATATGATGATTTTATAAGAAAAACTTTAATTAGGGATTTGAAAAATCTTGAAAAAAATGCCCTTATGGTATATTAACAACAGTAAGAGGAGGTGGTTAAATGCACGGTGGAATACGAGAAGGTTCAGGAAGAAAACTCCTTGAAAAATAAAAAGAAAGCAGTAACTATTTATTTAAATGAAAAAAAGATATAGAAATGGTTGAAAAAAAGCACCATTACTTTCAAGTACGGCATTTTCTCAGAAATGTAGAGATTTGATAGATTTAGGGTCTTATATATCTTCGAGAAGATTTAAAGGCAGATTCTGATGAAATTAAATATGTTGATTTATTCTGTGGTCTTGGTGGAATAAGAATAGGGTTTGAACAGGCTTTAAAGGAGATGGGGTTGAAAGGCAAATGTGTATTTTCGAGCGATATAAAGCCTGCGGCAATTACTTCATATAAGAACTATTTTTGGTGAAGATGCAAAATGTGATATAACAAAAATCAAACCATCAAGTTTACCAAATTTTGAGTTCTTATTGGCAGGTTTTTCCCTGCCAGACTTTTTCTCAAGCTGGTCTAGGATTAGGATTTCAAGATACCAGAGGAACTCTTTTTTGATATAGCAAAAAAATTCTTATGGAAAAAGAAACCTAAAGGGTTTGCTCTTGAAAATGTAGAAGGTTTGGTATCTCATGATAAGGGGAAAACCCTCAAAGTAATAAAAAAATACATTGAATGAGTTAGGATATAGCGTTGAAACCAAGGTTTTAAATGGTAAAGATTTTGGATTAGCACAGTCTAGAAATAGAATTTATTTTATAGGTTATAGGGATGGAAAAAGTAAAGTCTCTTGATAATTTTAAAAGAAACGCATGTGCAGTTACGAGATATTATAGATGAAGGAGAACCTCCAGTAGATACAGATTTCACAAGAAAAACTTTTATCTCATTATTCAGAGGTGGAGAGAACAATGTACATAGTTGGGACGTTGGCATTAAAGGAGAAGTTAGTATTGAGCGGAAGGAATTACTAGACATTTTATTAAAAACAACGTAGGAATAAAAAAATGGGCAGATTTAATAGGTATAGAGTGGATGGATGGAATGCCGTTAACGGAAGAAATGATTCAAACATTTTACCCACACCCCAATTTACATGAGAATGCTAGTAGACCTGGTAGAAAAAAAGGTTATATTGCATATGAATATCCTAAACAGTTAATTGGGAATAAAAAGAGTTCCAGATCTAACATTGGAAAAAAAGGATATAATATAGTAACTGGAAAGTTATCATTTGAGTTTACTAAGATTTTATCTCCAGATGAAGTTACGCCTACACTTGTAGCTACAGATGTACAGAAATTAGCTGTACCGGTTGGAGGTGGAATACGTTCTTTGACAGTCAAAAGAAGGACTAAAGTTATTTGGTTTTTCCAGATGATTATTCTCTTGATAAATTAAAGAAAAAAATGAGGCCTTTTGATTTGTTAGAGAATACAGTTTGTATTCCTGTAATAAAAAGCAGTTTCATTAAAACTGCCCGAATCATGTGAATAGATACGCTAAAAGAGGTATTGACTAATAGTCAATACCTCTGTTGGATTAATTTTAATATTTTGAAACTTTATCAAACCATTCGTCTGGAGTGAATGGGAGTGTAGGATTTGGGAACATTTCGAATGCTTTCTTAACTGCTTTTATAAAGTCGATTTTTTTGTTGCAAATGATCCACCAGGATTACGATTAAAAATTATAAGGTCTCATTGCATAAGGCATATTTCTTTTTAACTTGGAGCCCTATAGGATATTTTTGTAGTTGAAGATGTGTTTTCCCATATATGTTTAAGAAATACCTTTTTGAACTGTAAATCCTTGGGAAAATCCATCATCGTACTTTTGATTTATTTCTGTAGCTTTGACTACTCGAAGGAGTGTATTGCCGCTAGATGTATCTGAATTGTTTATTAGTTGGATGTGCCATAGGGTTTTACCCTCGAGTACTTATCTCACGCAAAGTCTGTGATGATACAGATTGGTGGATATCACGGTATCAGACTTTAGGAAGGGAGGTACAACCTCATGATCTATGTTGGCGTTGATATTGCCAAACTTAACCATTTTCGCCTCAGCAAGGTCGACCATACATTATTGCTAAAATGCTTATGATGCAAGGTTCCTACCGGTTTTTATACCTTCTATGACCTTGACCTTATGGATCTTAAGGCCTTGGGGCGCTTCTATCAGAAAACCATCAAGCAACGGACTCGGCTGAAAAATTCAGCTTACAGCCTATGTTGATGAGGTCTTTCCGGAGCTCCAATACTTTTTTTAAATCGGTTTGCATCAGAAGTCTGTCTATGCCCTCCTTAAGGAGGCTCCTACACCAAAGACCATTGCTTCCATGCACATGACTCATCTCGCAAGTCTACTGATGAAAAAAACTCGCGTGGCCACTTCACAAGAGAACAGGCCAAAGAATTAAGAGTTCTTGCACGGAAGTCTGTCGGTACATCTGACAGTGCTCTATCTATTCAGATAACTCACTCCATTGCGCAGATCGAGTTACTGGATAGCTAGTTAAACAAGATTGAAGAAGAGATGACTGACATCATGAAATTCAATGACTCAGTTATCATGACCATTCCGGGTATCGGTTATATCAACGGCGGAATGATACTCGGTGAAATAGGTAATATTCACCGCTTTCTCCAGTCAGTAAGCTGCTTGCCTTTGCGGACCTCGACCCTTCTGTATATCAGTCGGGGAACTTTCAGGCTCGTAGGACTAAGATGTCAAAGCGTGGTTCCAAAGTACTGCGCTATGCCCTGATAAATGCAGCTCACAATGTTGTAAAGAATAACGTCACCTTTAAGACGTACTACGATATAAAAGATGGCGGAAGGCCGGACTCACTACAATGCCCTGGGACATTGTGCCGGCAAGCTCGTCAGAGTCATCTGGAAAAACGATGACAAACGACTTGGAATTTAACCTCCACTAAGAGGTCTATATATCGCATCGATAGATTTGTTTAACAGCGCCCACCCGGGAGTCTTATTAAGGTTACCCTTTTTTTCACCATCGATAGACAAAGGAATTTTTTTGCTAATTCAGGGTTGACTTTTTCATAGTTGGTCTCCTCCTTTATTTATATTCCGGATACCACTTTAAGTTCTTTACCGCCTTTTCCATATTCTGCTCTTTTGCGCGGGCAAGTCCCTGCTCCTTCGCCTTCTTTGCTACCGCTTCCGCTACCTTAATGGAAACCTCACCCACATACCTGAAAGGTGGTAGAACCGGCGCACCGGGCTTTGTGATATCGGTAATGCCGGATAAGGAATCTGCTGCTGCCGCAATCATTTCATCGGTTAAGAGACTTGCTTCCGAAGCCAGCATCCCAAGGCCCAGTCCGGGATAAATCAGGGCATTATTTGCCTGCCCAATGATATACTCCACGCCCTTATAAGAAACAGGATCTGCCGGAATACCGGTTGCCACGAAGGCCTTTCCGTCTGACCAGGTAATCAGGTCTTCCGCCGTTGCCTCTGCCAGTTCTGTCGGATTGGACAAGGGGAAAATACAGGGACGCGCAGTGTTCTGACACATCGCTTCCACAACTTCCTTGGTAAAGGTATTTGGCTGTGTTGAGGTACCTACAAGAATCGTCGCCTTTACCGTTCTTACTACCTCTGCCAAGTCCGTTAATTTGTCTGCATTCGGGAAGTCAGCACGTTTTTTTCGCAAAGGGTTTCTGTTGGGGAGTTAAATTCTCCATATCATCAAAGAGTAAACCCTGCTTATCCACCATAAAGAAGCGCTTGTAAGCCTCTTCCTCAGACAAGCCCTCTCTTACCATTTCTCTGTGTACGCGGGAGGCAATACCGGCTCCTGCCGTACCCCCACCAAAGCAAAGATAAACCTGATCCCTAAGCTTCTGTCCGCTGATGGCCATTGCCCCAAAGACTCCGCCTAAGGTTACGATTCCTGTTCCTTGAATATCATCATTAAAGGTTGGGATCTTGGTACGATATTTTTTTCCAAAAATATTCGCAGCATTTTCACGACCGAAGTCCTCCCAATGAAGATAGAGTTTGGGGAAAAGACGCTCAACAGTCTCTACAAATTGATCAATAAAAAGCATAGTAGTGGTCTCCATTCACCCGCTCATGCCGATTCCCCAAGTAGTTGGGATTATTTCGAAGTTCTTCTCTGTTGGTACCGGCATCAATAACCAGGGGGAGAACACAGGCCGGATCAATTCCTGCAGCACCGCTGTATACCATCAGCTTTCCTACGGAAATATCCACACCATTGGTGCCCCAGTCTCCTATTCCAAGAATAGCTTCCGCATCGGTTACCACAATGAGGCGAATCTCCCTGTCTCCTGCGGCGTTTTTTTCAAGGTCTTTTCAATATTTTCCGGATGGTTAATGTCCAGATAAGCCGCATACTGAGGATCCACAAAAAGATCACTATAGCCCTCAATAGTTAACGAAACCGTGGGATCATAAACAATAGGATTAAATTCTGCCAAATGCTTGGAAAAAAGATAGTAGAAAAGAGTACGATTGGTATTGAAAATTTGCATGAGGAAGAGGCGCTTTTCCAGGTCGTTCTCCTTCTTTTCCATCTGAGCGTAGGTCTGAGCCGCCTGCTCTTCAATGGTCTGCACGTGGGGAGGCAAAAGTCCGATCAGCCCTAATTTCTCACGTTCCTCCATGGTAAATGCCGTCCCCTTTGTTTAAAAAAAGGGATTGTTCAGAATTTCATGTGCTTTCATAAGATTCCTTGTATGATGTTTTCAGAAGCAAAAACACCACTTTCCTTTCTTTATTAATATCGTGGTTCAATACATTCAGATACTGTGTACTTTTGATTTATTTCTGTAGCTTTGACTACTCGAAGGAGTGTATTGCCGCTAGCTGTATCTGAATTGTTTATTAGTTGGATGTGCCATAGGGTTTTTACCCTCGAGTACTTATCTCACGCAAAGTCTGCGATGATACAGATTGGTGGATATCATGGTATCAGACTTTAGGAAGGGAGGTACAACCTCATGATCTATGTTGGCGTTGATATTGCCAAACTTAGTCATTTTACATATCGAACAAATCAGCATGAGTTCCTGTTCTAGAAGCTACAAGGATAAGTTTATCATCCTTTACTGCATAAATCAAAAAGCCAATCTGGTTGAATATGACATTCTCTAAAAACCTTTGTAAGAACCACTAAGTGCGTGATCTCTATATTTAGATTCAAGCGTTTCTTGACAAACTATGTTTGTCAAGAACCTCTTGGAGTAAAGAAAGGTTGTAGCCACGTTTTTTTAATTCGTTTGTAATCCTTATGGAACTTGGTTGATATTTGGAGTTTCAGCATTAGATTTAATCCTTCGCATTTAGAACTTCAAAAAGTTCTTGTGTGGAGTGATAAGTTTTTGTTTGAATTTTTGCCAGACATTATGTCACGTGCTTCTTGTATAGCAGCTTCGGTTTCGGTGTTGTATCTTGGTTGTTTGACAATGAACGGAAAAACCACCTTCCATAATAGATATACGTAAAAAAATGTTAATGGCATCAGTAACAGAAATACCGAAGCTACCAAAAAGATTTTCTGCATCCTGTTTTACTTCCGGTTCGATACGAATATTAATATTTGCACTCTTAGCCATGATTATACACCTCCTGTTAGTATAATTGTATAACGAATGTTAAACAAACGCAATCAGAATTAATAAAAGGGAGGGAGTGTTATTAATTTATCTGATACTTTATCGAGTGTGTACAAACATAATAAAAAAACAAAAGAATAAAAAAATGTTTTTACAAAGAAAGATTTGATTCTTCAAAGCAAAATGTAATTAATGCATTTATTAAGTTAGCTGATGGCATAGATGTATGGAAATTTGAAAATTTTTGATTTTTGGAAAAAAAGCAATTGTTGAAGGCATCTGGAGCTGAGGACTTGCCGACAAAAGAACAAGCAATAGTTTTAGCTACGAGTTTTGCTGATTTTATAGCAAATCCTAATTAACCTCAAAAGGATAACCGTGTTTTACATGGTTATCCTTTTATCTTTGAATATTCGCAAAATCTATGTTGATAAATAGTAGAGAGAGTGCTGAAAATAATATAACAATACCTGTTGAAACCAAACACAGTATCTTAAATATTTTTGATTGGTATTTTAGTATCCTTAAAGTAATTTTTGTTTTAAGAGATACAGTTTTATTATGAAAGATAATAGTAAAAAAAGAAATATGAGAGTATTGTTATAATAGTAACTTTAAAAAAACAAATTATAGTTAATAAAAAAATACTGTTTATAAATTCAACAATGATACTATTCGAAAATATCATACCACTTAATAAAGGAATAAAAAAATGATGCCTAAAGTCCCATAGGAAGTTGGCTATAAAAATTTATTTTTTTATAAAATCACCACCAAGTTACAATCTTTTTTTATATTATACCACAAAAGGAAGTGGAAGGCTTGCCAAGAAAAACCAAAGCGTCCATGTTCTTATCCGGGGTGTCCGAAGTTAACTGATGGTAGGTTTTGTGAAAAGCATCAAAAAGAGGAGAACAAACGCTACGAGAAGTACGACAGGAATCCTGCTGCATCTCGTAGGTATGGACGAGGTGTGGAAAAAGAGTAAGAGATGCTTATGTTAAGGAGCATCCATTTTGTGAGGAGTGTTTTAAGAAGAAAAGTTTTAGTACTTGTAGAAGAAGTACATCACATCAAACCTTTATCGGAAGGTGGAAATCATAATAAAAAGTAATTTGATTTCTTTATGCAAATCGTGCCATGCAAGAATCCATGCAAGTCGTGGTGATAGATGGAATAAAAAAATAGCCCCTCCGAGTGGAATGGCTATTTTACAGGATATCAATCCAATTTTTGTCTTGCATGAAGAATTCGATGAACCATTACAGTTTTACTTTTCTTCATGCACTTTATAGAAGTAGAAAAATGATAGAAAAAAAGTAAATCCAATGCATCCTGATAAATAGCAGATAGAATTGCTGGAGCTATTGTAGATTTAGCATATAAGGAAAAATAAAAAATCCTAAGATTGCAGTTGAAGTGTTAATTGGACACGGCGTGTGCCATGTTATTATAGAAACAACAGAAAAAAACTCTATCAGGAGCCAATTGAAAAAAATCATTCATCGTATTGCAGGCGATGTGAAGGCAGAATATTTTGATTGTTCCTCAAGATGTATATTTGACAAACAATCAAAAAGAACAAGGTGCGTTAGTGGTGATAATGGTATCTTTAAGGGAGTGCCTTTAACAGACGAACAAAAGGAACTATCAAAAAAATAGCAAGAGAAATTTATAATAAATATCCGTTTGATGGTAAGTATATCTTACAAGTTATTATATACACTAAGGATGAATAAGTTATCAAAACCATGTTTTAGGTATATTTTTGATCATATGGATGGAGCGGAGGCGCCGTAAAAAGAGTTGGCAAAAATTCGCTTCTGATGGTGGTAATTTTGAAGTTCTTCCAACAGTCGTTGAAGCTAAGGGTATATTGAAAGAGGAAGATGATGAAGGACTTAGGGTCTATGGCTAGAGAAATGGCGCAAGCTCTAAAAGATAATTAATAAAAATATTAAGTCATCTAGCTGGATAAATTTAGTGTCCAGCTAGATTTATGTAAATATAATAATTGAAATAAGAGGTAGGTATATGAGAGGTTTTGAACTAGTTTCAGATAAGCACAGAAAGTATCCGGATTGTAAAATTAATATCCCTCAAAGGGGAACATTGAGGTCAGCTGGCTATGATATATGTACACCAGTGGATATTCTTATACCAGCAAGAGGACAGTCTGGCGTGATTTTTTTACAGATATAAAAGGCTTATATGGGACCAGATGAGGTTTTGACAACTCACGTAAGGAGTTCTATAGGCATGAAGAGGGGTCTTGTATTGGCTAATGTTGCAGGGAATTATAGATTCAGATTATTATTCTAACCCAGACAATGATGGAAATATAGGTTTTATGCTTAGAAATCTGACTGATGAAGATGTTATTATAAAGGCTGGAGAGAGGGTAATACAAGGAATATTTATAAAAATACCTAGTAAGTGATGATGATCAACCCAAGTCAGAAGAGAGGTTAGGTGGGGTAGGATCTACTGGAAAAAAATAGGTTAAAAAAAGCTTTAAAGTGACATCTATAAATGCTATAATAAGCTTGTGTGCTTATGAGCGTAACAAAAGTCTAAAAAAACCAAAGGAGGGCCTGGTTTGAAATTCGGTCCAAGTAAAAAAAGCCACTGTATTCATTTGATATGAAAAAAATGAATACAGTGGCCTTTTCTCATATGTGATTTGGGGACTCGGAAGATTTTTTTCACCCTGTTCTATTCACATTTTAAGTTATGTATAGTATTATCTATATGTTGGTATATATACATATAGATATCTACAAACCAAACAAGTCTTATATGTTGAGGAGGATATATGGAAAGGGAAATTGAAATTTTAAAAGAGAAAATTTTACGCTTGAAAGAGGAGAAGGACGTCTTGATCCTAGCTCATTTTTATGCTAATAGTGAGGTTCAGGACATAGCTGACAAGGTTGGAGATTCCTTCAAGCTAGCTAAGGATGCCCAGAATGCAAAAAATAAGATTATTTGCTTTTGTGGTGTCAATTTTATGGGTGAGAGTGCTAAGCTCTTGAATCCCGATAAAAAAATATTGATTCCAGACATAGAGGCAGGCTGTCCTATGGCAGACATGGTAAACCCAGATGATTTAGACGGTATCAAGGAAAGGTATGATGATGTAGCTATAGTCTCTTACATAAATACAAAAAGCAGATGTAAAAGTCTAGGAGTGATGTCTGTGTTACTTCTTCAAATGCTATGAAGATAGTATCGGCCCTACCGAACAAGAATATATATTTCTTGCCAGATAAAAATTTGGGATCCTATATAGCAAACCAGATAGAGGACAAAAACTTTATATTCCATGAGGGCTACTGCAAGTACCATAACTTTGTGGAATATGAGGAGGTTGAGGACTTAAAGAATAGGTATGGCTACGATGTCCTTGTACATCCAGAATGTACAAGCCGAGTAGTTGAGCTTGGAGACTGCGTAGGATCTACCAAGGCACTCTTAGACTATGTTGGAAGGACTAAGAAGAAGGGATATATTGTCTGTACAGAAGAGGGCATTTTACACCAGATGAATAAGCTATCACCGGATAGTGAATTTATTATACCTTCATCTATGAAGCCTTGTGAGGATATGAAAAAGAATAGCTTGGAAAAATCTATACAGGGTATTGGTAGATGAAGGACCAGAAATTATACTTGACGAGTCCTTAATGGAGAGGGCCAGCCGACCTCTCAAAAAAAGATGATGGAGATGAGTTAAATGAGAGATTTTTTTATGATATTGTAATAGTTGGTAGTGGTGCGGCAGGTCTTTCTTGTGCCTTAAAAATTAGACCCTATTTACCAGGTATGTTTAATATCTAAAAAAAGAGTATGGATGAGGCTAATTCATACCTGGCCCAAGGGGGGTATATCGGCTGAGGCTAGCACATGAAAAATCTAGATGACTATATAGAGGATACCTTAAAGGCAGGCCACTATGAGAATGATGTGGATGTCGTTAGAAATATCTTAGATAAATCCCTGGATGTGGTAGAAGAATTAATAGGTTATGGTGTCAACTTTGACAAGATTGACCAGGATACCTATAGTCTCCACAAGGAAGGTGGACATAGGCTGGCAAGGATCTACCATGTTGGAGACTTTACTGGCAGGTCTATGTGTGAGGTTATGGCAGAAAGGGTGAAGGTCAGGCCTAATATAGATATTTGTGAAAATACGACTTTTTACGACCTGATAATTGAAGATAATAAAGCTGTAGGCATAAGGGTCTTTGTTGGTGGCCAATATAGGAATATATATGCCCGAGCAGTAGTCCTGGCAACAGGTGGCATAGGGGGTATATTTAATTCATCTACCAACTATAAGTCGGTATCTGGTGAGGCCCTGGCTATAGCTATGAAGTATGGGCTAGAGATATTAAATTTGGAATATATCCAGATACATCCAACAGTCCTATATGATGAATCCATGGGTAGACATAGCTTGATAACTGAAGCCTTGAGGGGAGAGGGAGGCATCCTGATTGGCATTAATGGAGACAGGTTTATCGATGAATTGCTTCCCAGGGATGTAGTCAGCAAGGCCATAAGACAAAAAGATGGAGGAGGACCACAGTGACCATGTTTACCTATCTCTTGAGAATATAAGGGATAGGGAAAAGGATTGATAAACAGTTTCCGACAGTTTTCCAGGCCTGTATGGACAAGGATATAGATATTAGGAAGGATATGATACCTGTATGCCCGGGCCAGCACTACCATATGGGTGGCATCAAGGCCAAGATAGATGGTGGGACTAGCCTGACAGGCCTATATGCTATAGGGTGAGACATCTTGCACAGGCCTACATGGTAGAAATAGGCTGGCATCAAACTCACTTTTAGAGGCCTGCTTCTGTGGTATGAAGTGTGGTGAAAACCTGAATACTTTATTACCAGACTTTAGAGCCCATATGGAAGAAAAACACAGAAACTAGAAAGATAGAGGATATAGTTGATGGCTACCATAAGATTTTTGGTAGATACCATAAAGGGAAAGGAACCATGATTTTTTTATGAATGCTGGCTTAAAAGATTAAGATGCTTGATAAGATTAAAGAGAGCCTTATGGAGGATATCAACTACAAGGATATTAGTGCCGATGCCATAATAGATGAGGATAGGATGGCCAGGGCAGACTTGATAGCCAAGGAAGACGGTATAATTTGTGGACTAGAGGTATTTTACCAGGCCTTTAAAATCTTGGATGAAGGCGTAAAATTTACTTGTTCCTACAAGGATGGAGATAGGGTATGCAAGGGCGATAAGATAGCTATAGTTGAATCTAAGGCCCAGGCCATGCTCTTGGCTGAGAGGACTGGGCTAAACTTCCTTCAGAGGATGAGCGGTATAGCTAGTATGACCAGGTATATGGTGGATGCCCTAGGGAGATGAATCCGTTAGTCTAGCTGACACCAGGAAGACTGCCCCAGGACTCAGGGTATTTGACAAGTATTCCGTAGAAGTTGGGGGTGGAAAAAAATCACAGGTACAACCTATCTGATATGGTCATGTTAAAAGACAACCACATAGGTGTTGCAGGTGGCATCAGGCAGGCAGTTGAAAAGACAAGAGCCAAGATATCCTTCTCAAAAAAGATAGAATTGGAAGTGGAAAGCTTGGACCAGGTTAGGGAAGCCCTTAATGTAGGTTGTGACATAATAATGTTGGACAACATGTCTATAGACCAGATTAGAGAAGCTGTAGACCTTATAGCTGGCAGGGCCCTTATTGAGGTATCTGGAAATATAAGTCCAGAAAAATATAAGTGACTATAGGGGCCTAGGCATAGATATTATATCTTGTGGTGCCTTGACTCATTCGGTAAAGGCCCTGGATATTAGTTTGAAAAAAATATGGATATAATTTAGTTACAAACTTAGAACTTCTTTTTAGCAAATTTGGATAAATTGCTATGAAGGGTTCTTTGGTGAAGGACAAGGTATTTTTTTCACATAGATGTAAATTCTGCTATGGGCATCAGAAATTGAGCCTTTTTCCCATCAGGGTTACCACAAAAAGAATGCCGGAAGTAAAGCACCTAGGGGATGTATCAGATATTAAAGGCTATGAAATAGAGCCAGTGGATATTATAACTTTTTGGAAGTCCCTGTCAGGATATGTCAATAGCAGGGAAAAAGAGCGGGACTTAACGGTTCTCGCTCTAATTTGTTTTTATGAGGCAATAAGAATTATTAAAGAAATGAGGGAGAGGACGAGATGGAACAAAACCAAGATACACGCTATGGGAAAAAATGTCCCAGGGGCATTCTCCTCAAACAAGGGAGAAGACTTTAAAAAAAGTACTTAAAAGAAATCTGTGAAATCAAAGGATATCAAATTGATGCGCCTAGACCTAACAGGTGGCTAAATGCAGGACTTATCATGGCAGATGATTTCAGCCTCGCATGGAGGGTATTTGATGTTGCTGCAGATATGGTAAGGATGTGTCCTGCCTTAAATAAAAGAGTGAAGATACTAGCTTCGCAAAAAAAGAATTGTATTTCAGCCGACAAATAGCTTTTATCAAGTCTTTGTCAGCTGAAGCATACTCAAGCATGGTTTTAATATACATGGGGTAGTATTTGACGAACTTCATACACAACCAAATAGAAAACTTTTTGATGTCATGACAAAGGGGTCAGGAGATGCCAGAACCCAGCTTTTATACTTTTTTTAATCACTACAGCAGGAACAGATACGCATTCAATCTGCTATGAAACGCATCAAAAGGCCAAGGATATTTTTAGAAGGTAGGAAAAATAGATCCTACCTTTTTATCCTGTGATTTATGGAGCAGATGAAAGAAAGATGACTGGACAGATCCTAAGGTTTGGAAGAAAGCAAATCCATCTTTAGGAGTGACGGTTGGAATTGATAAAGTAAAAGGCTACCTGTGAATCTGCAAAGCAAAAATCCTGGTGAGGAGAATTCCTTTAGACAGTTAAGACTTAACCAGTGGGTAAAACAAGCAATTAGGTGGATGCCAATGGAAAAATGGGATTTATGTTCCTTTGCAGTTAATGAAGATGAACTTGAAGGAAGAGTATGTTATGGAGGCTTAGACCTTTCCTCTACAACAGACATTACAGCCTTTGTTTTTAGTCTTTCCACCGACAGATGAAGAAGATAAAATTGTGATACTTCCATATTTTTTTGGTTGCCGGAAGAAACACTGGAGTTAAGGGTTAAGCGAGACCATGTTCCATATGATATATGGGAAAGGCAAGGGTACATTCAGACAACAGAAGGAAATGTAGTTCACTATGGATATATAGAAAGCTTTATAGAAAAAAACTTGGAGAAAGATTTAATATCAGAGAGTTGCCTTTGATAGATGGGGTGCTGTTCAAATGGTTCAAAAACTTAGAAAATATGGGATTTACAGTCGTTCCTTTTTGGACAAGGCTTTAAGGATATGTCACCACCTACTAAAGAACTTATGAAAATTAACACTAGAACAAAAAAATAGCTCATGGTGGACATCCGGTTCTAAGGTGGAATATGGACAATATATTTATTAGGACAGACCCTGCAGGAAACATCAAAGCTGATAAGGAAAAAAATCTACAGAAAAAAATTGATGGTGCAATTGCGACAATCATGGCACTTGATAGGGCAATTAGGGTGTGGGGATCAAAAATACAGAAAGTGTTTATGATAGTAGAGGTATTTTTGTTTATGTAGGATATCATTCCGAAAAGTTCCCGTATAATATTCCGTTATGATTAAGGTTATTCCGCATATATCATTCCGATAAAATGCATAATGTTGTTCCGATATCATTGATATTGTTCCGATAAAATGGTACAATAAGATAACTGGAGGGATAATTTATGTTTATGACTGTAAAACAAGCCTCAGAGAAATGGGGTATTTCTGATAGAAGAGTAAGAATTTTTATGTGCTGAAGGTAAAAATACCTGGGGCATATCAAGAAGGAAGGGCTTGGAAAAATACCAATTGATGCCATCAAACCTGCAGATGGACGCTATAAAACAAAAAGAAAGTCTTTTTATCTCAAATAGATCGTAAAAAAAGGAACTTGATGGAAAGAGACCTCTCACAGAGGGAGAGGTGACAAGACTGAATGAAGAATTTACTGTTGAATATACTTATAATTCAAACGCTATTGAGGGAAATACATTAACATTAAGAGAAACCGATTTAGTGTTAAGAGGTCTTACTATAGCTCAAAAGCCGTTAAAAGATCATATGGAGGCAGTTGGACATAAGGAGGCATTTGATTTTGTAAGTGAACTTGTAAAGGAAAAAAATGTGAAATTAATGAAAGAGTGATTAAACAAATCCATTGTTTAGTTCTTGCTGATAAGAAAGATGATAGAGGTGTCTATCGAAGATTGCCTGTTCGCATCATGGGTGCTGTACACGAGACTATGCAACCTTATTTGATTGTTCCTAAAATGGAAGAACTTTTAAGGAATTATTTAGCTAGTGAGGAACATATTGTTACAAAGCTGGCTAGATTTCATATAGAGTTTGAAGGAATCCATCCATTTATTGATGGAAACGGAAGAACGGGAAGACTTCTCGTCAATCTTGAGTTAATGAAAGCAGGGTATCCACCTATCGATATAAAAATTTACAGATAGGATTGCCTATTATAATGCTTTTGATGAATATCATGTGAAACATAATTTAAAAAAAGCAATGGAGTCTTTATTTGCCAAGTATATCAATGAAAGATTAGATATATATTTGAAAAATGTTACAAAAATTAAAATAATAAACTCCTTAAATTCTTCTCATATTTAAGGGATAAAAAAACAATTATTAGGCGAAGGCATCTACTAATTACAGTAGGTGCTTTTTGGATGCAAAAAAATTAGGAGGAATGTTAATGGGAATATTAAGTGGATTATTCAAAAAGTCGTGATAAGCCAACGAATAGAACAAATGGAAGTGCATATAGTTTTTTTAATGGGCGGTTCTTCATCTGGTAGAAGAGTGAAATGAACGCTCGGCTATGCAGATGACTGCAGTCTATAGTTGTGTTCGTATTTTATCTGAAGCAGTTGCAAGTTTGCCACTTCATGTGTATCTTAGGACCGATATAGGAACTGAAAAAAAGCAATAGAGCACCCGTTATATAAGGTGCTGCACGATGAACCAAATCCTGAAATGACAAGTTTCGTTTTTTTAGAGAAAACTATGATGACACATTTACTTTTATGGGGTAATGCCTATGCCCAGATTATCAGAAATGGTAAGGGTGAAGTTTTTAGGGTCTTTATCCACTTATGCCGGATAGGATGAAAATGGATAGAGAGGTGATAAGGGCAAAATATGCTATGAATATTTTGTAAGTGATTCAGATGCAGTAACAGAAAAAAACAATGTGGTTTTTGATGCAATTCAAGGTGAAGTGATTCAGGAAAAAAATGTAGAAACCTTAGCAACTGCACTTGATCATGAACTTGTCGCAAAGTTTGCTAAAGAGTTTATGGAATTATATAATGGGGTTAATTTTTTTAAGCAAAGAGAAATTAGAAATCTTAGGGAGGTATTTATGTTTTTTTAAATTATAATAAAGATGAAAAGTTGGAATTTAATTATAAGAGAGCCTGTGGTTTATGGTTAATTGTAGTAGCGGTGATTATTTCATTGGCAGCTTTAATAGGAGGAAAACAAATCATCAATATGCAAGTATTTTTGCATTGGATATGTTATCAGTTTTTCTCAATAAATATGAATAAAAAAAGTGTTGAATAAACTATCCAACGGTTCGTCGAGTAAATTTCAAGATAAAGTTTCTCTGTATGCGATTATTTTATTATTCGTGTTAATGGTTTTCTTAGGGGGACCTTTTTTTGCAACTGAGGATTGGCGATTAATTTGGCTGGGTGCACTAATGGCGACAGCTTTGCATTTTTCCGTATTATTTTTGTGCATGGAAAATCAATGATATATTTGGGGATTATTTGTACTATAAATATTGCTGTAGCTTATATTTTTTTACTGATATTTCATTGGTGTTAGTTGCATATATTGATGCAGCAATCAAGTTTGTATTTGGAGTATATTTACTATTTTTTTCAAAACCATAAAAAAACATAGATAACTTTCAGTTTGTCTAGGTACTGCCTTTTAACGATAACCTTATGCTATCGTTAAAAAAGTATGTGGATATGTTTCCCGCTTACGAACGTAACTACGTGATATACTTAGTGTTCGCTCATTTCATGTGGAGTGCGTGGTAATGTTGAGTAAAGTACAGAGCTAGAAGTATAGAAATAGCTTAAAAATAAAAGGCTTTTCCGAGGACTGAGATATCAATCTAGGGTCCTCAGATTTTTTTGTTTTTTTGAGGGCTATAAAGATAGGGAAAGCATTGAGAATATATAGAAATATTGATACTATTGTTGTGAATATTAAATATAGAAGCTTTACAGATTAGAACTAGGTCTAGATTAAAAAAATATCAACTCCCATGGCTTGTTATACAAATAAGTCGCAGTATGTTAGAGATAGGGAGGACTATATAATAAAAAAATATAAGCATTTTAGAACTTGTCAGATGGATAGACCAGATAAAAAAACAAGTAATGATTAGTACAAATTCACAAAAAAATTACAAGGACTATAGTAGGAGGTATATTATATGAACAAGAAAAACGAACGGATGTCGCAAGGTAACTTGGTTTATAGTAAGTAGTGTGTTAACAGTTGCAGGTTTTATAGTTATTCCTCCGCTTATCAAAAAATACGGAGATAAGTTCTATAAAAAATCATTAAACGCAGAAGAACTTGATTTTGATGACATGGGACCGGAGATTGTACCATTTAATGATGATGCTACGGGGAAAGAATAATGGTGGGTATAGATGCAGAAAAGATTGCTCAAGAAGCAATAAATGCAATTGCAGATAAAATTAAGAATTTAAATACGCTAAACATTATTGTGGCTGGGAAGACGGGCGTTGGTAAGAGTACATTGATCAATGCGGTTTTTAAAGAGCATTTAGCTGATACAGGCACAGGAAAACCCGTAACAACGCATATGCGTAAAATTACAAAAAAAGGTGTTCCACTTGCAATTTATGATACTAGAGGCTTTGAACTAGGAAAAGAAGTTCAAGTTGAGGTTAAAAAGGAAGTGATGGACACCATCAGTAAAGGACTTGCTACGCAAGATATCAATAAGGCTATTCATTGTATTTGGTACTGTATAAATACAGCATCAAATAGAATTGAGCCAGAAGAGATTGAGTGGATTAGAGAACTTTCAATGGATAATCAAATTACCCAGGTTCCTATTGTTGTTGTACTTACTCAGTCATTTTCTAAGAAGAAAGCACAGGAAATGAGACAAATATTGCTTAACGAAAACTTGGATATCGTTCAGGTTATTCCTGTACTTGCAGAGGATTATGAAATTGAAGACTTAGGTATTGCAAAGTCATATGGACTTGATGTTTTTGATTAAAGTTATGGGACAGGCTCTTCCTGATGGGTTGATGGATACACTTCAACATGTTCAGATAGCTTGTTTAGAAGAAAAAAAGCGTAGAGCACAGGCAGCGGTAGCAACTGCAGCAGTTGCGGCGGTAGGTGAGGGAGCTGCACCTATTCCGTTCTCTGACTGTGCCCTTACTGATTCCTACCCAAGTTGGTATGATAGCTTCGATAACTGTAATATTTGGCTTCGATGTTAATAAGAGCATTATCACAGCACTGCTTTCATCATCTATCGGAGCTGGTGGTGCTACGTTGCTTGGCAAGACAGTAGTCACTAATATAATGAAGTTTATTCCTGGAGCAGGAAGTGTTATCGGTGGTGCTATTTCTGCAGGAACTGCTGGAGTGATTACAGCTGCCTTTAGGTGAGGGCATATATTGGCCTTATGGAATTGGTATTCAAGGGAGAAATGAGTATCGATGATCTTGGTACTAAAAAGGGAAGAGATGCCATGTCAACTATGTTCAAAGAAGGGCTGAAAATGAAAAAAAGTAAGAAATATTGCTCTATTTGATGAATAAGGAAACTCTCAACACCTATAAATGTGCAAAGTGATAGATAACTCGGTTTGAACTTGCTGAGGAAAGGTCGCTACTTCTCTTTTTATATGTAAATAGGCTTATCAAGAGTCTAAAAAGATTGTTATACAAATGATGAAGTGGCTTGGCTACGATGTCTAGCATGTTCAGCTTATGTAATTGAAAAAGAGAAACGCAGAGGAGGAAATATGCTTATGTCAAATGATGAAAAAAAGAATTTGGGGCATTCATACTCAGGACGATAACTTATTTCTTAAGAATAATGTAATTGCAATCGGATGGTCTGATATGGAAATCTGAACAACATCGATGCGAATAGAGATGCTTTCAAGGAAAAAAATACATGCAGATCTATCCTAATGCCAAGAAAGGAAATATTGCGAATGGAGCAGGAACACTTTACCGCTTTCGTCACGAAGTTCAGATTGGAGATTATATTGTATTCCTTCAAAAAAAGTAATCGTGAAGTAAATATCGGTGTGGTTGAGGGCGAATACATATATGATCAAACCAGGTTGAGTATGTGCAGACGAGAAAAAGTAAAGTGGCTTAAGCACCTTCCTCGAATGGATTTTTTTCACAGGGAGCTCTTTATGAGATTGGTTCACTGATGACTTTATTTTCTGTAAAAAAACTATGCTGATGAGTTTCTTGGGGCACTTGATAAAATTTTTAAGAAAAAAAGCTTTATCTGATTTTGAGGATGAGAGTATTGGCGCAACAGCAGATGACATTATTGAGAGCACAAAAGACTTTCATATTAAAAGGAACTGAGTCGTCAGTTTAAGGGATATGATTTGGGAAGGATTTGTTGCTGATCTTCTTCGTGCAATGGGATATAGAACAACTGTATCACCTCAGGGAGGCGATAGTGGTATAGATATTACCGCATATAAAGATGAGCTTCCCCCTCGTATTCTGATACAGGTGAAGAGTCAGGATGGAGATGTAAAGGAAACAACAATTCAGTCATTGAAAAGTGCAATGAGAGAGGGAGATTATGGTCTTTTCATAACACTTTCAAATTACACAAAGAATGCTCAGAAGTACCTTGATAGCACGCCGATTATCCGTGGTATCAATGGTACAGAATTGATTGATCTGATTTTTGAAATATTATGATGATTTAAGTGATAAGTACAGAAAGATGATTCCACTTAAACAAGTTTATATTCCGGTGCCAAAGGAAGAGTAAATGCATAAGTTCAGTAAGAAATCAATTTGCTGACTCTATACTCTGATTAGGTTGACATTGGAGGCGTTATCAAAAGCTCCTTACTGAGCAAATAAAGTATGGAAATACAAGGGTTATTCAGTAGCTATCGTTAAATGATGTTGAGAGCTATTGAATAACCCTTATTTATAGGTTGAGATGCACATAGTGGGAAACTCCCTATCAGAAATCTGTGATAACATATATGACAAATGTAAAATATAAAGAAATAATTAAAGCTAGAATATATTTTTCCTATATAACAGAAGAACTGATAAGGGTTGGTGGATACATAAAAAGTGAATTGATTACCCTGTAAAAAAATGACCAATACATTTTATTTTGGATTTTTATTGAAATCTGAGTTATAGAGGAAAGTACTTGAAGATAATTTATAAAAAGTAGTGATTAAATATAAAAGTAATAAATAGAAATTAAAATTTGCTGAAAAAAAGATTACAAATTTTAATTAAAAACTGCTAAAAAAAGTGGATTGTTATAGGGTGAAAGCGCTAAACAGGGAAAAAATAACTGGATGGCAACTTTTGAGCTATTATCAGTATCAGCAACGCTAGGGTGGAGCAAATCATCAGTACATTATCAAGAAAGTTGGAGATACTGCCAATACTATTTTTAATTGATGGTGAGCAATATCAAGTGGTGTATGGAGGAAGCATGGAAGATGGCTTTAGTATTACCAATCAAAAAGAAATGCCAACAAAAACTTTCTACATCAGTACCAAATAATCTAGGCGCTAATAAGTCAGGGAGAGCAAATACAAATAGAAGTAATAACAAGATGTATATTGCTCAAAAGATGAAGCATGCCACCATGGCAAGGGTAGTAAATAAAAAGTAGTAACAAGGTATTGCCTAAAAACAGGAGGTGGTGAAAGCAACACATCCCACCAATATGTATGGTTAATGTTACTATCAGGAGCATTGCTAATGCTTATAGGATATAGATGTAAAAACCAAGTGTCGTAGAAATAAGGAATAGAGACTACTGATATTTGATATAGTTAAACTGATTTGTTATTATATTATCGTTGACTGAAGAGGCATTAAAAAGCAACTACAAGTGTATCAACAGCAGTTGAAATGAGGAATGTATATGAAATGTTCAGTTTGTGGTGAAAAAAAGCTAATCTAATGACGGCTCAAAAAGAACGAAATACGGGGATTGGTTATGTTTAGAGTGCTTTAAGAAGGCAGGTGGATTTAAAACATGGATGCAGATACGTCAGATGCCTTTAGGTGCACTAATTGAAAAAGGTGAATAAATCTTCAGAAGCTACACTAAGCGTAGCGCCTCAGACCAATGGTTTACACACAAGAATCTGGTACACAAATGATTCCTACCCAAGTCATTGGCAACAATCTTATGTTGATTGATGAGAAAAAAATCAGAAGGTACAGTTTCCAAAAAAATTAGTATTAGTGATTGGTTGAATAATTATTTTTGGGTGCAGCCAGTGGGAATACGGCGATATATAATTTCTCGGATATTATTGGATATGAAGTTTTTTTGAAAACAATAATTCTATTACAAAAAGGTGGTCTTGGGGGAGCACTTGTTGGCGGATTGACTTTTGGTGGAACAGGCGCAATTGTGGGAAGTATCGTCAGGTGCTAAGAAGACTTTTTGGGATATGTCACAGTCTTCAGGTTAAGGTTACAGTAAAGAATTTTTGATAATCCTACGATTTTTTTGTAGAATGCTTGGAGGAAGGCTTCTAAGAACAGCAGAAAGTATAAAAAAATGCAGTAGAAGATGCCTCAAGGATTGTTTCGGCAATTCAGATTATCATGTCTATGAATAAGAATGAAACCTAAAAAAAGGTGTCGGTACTCATCTGGGGCAGTCTTTTGATAATATGGTTTTGCAGCTAAACAAATAGGCAGCACATGTGGAGAGTGTGGTACTGTTATCAAAAGTTATATCTAACAAGTAAACAGAGTGTAAAAAAATAAAAGGCTTATTTCTGGGCTACCGGTCAAGGTATTGGTAGCTTAGAATAAGCCTTTTATTTCAGTTGAAATAGATACTTATCTCAATGGTAGAGTTGAGGGTATAGAATGGATAGTTGGAACATGATATATAAGATGATGTTTTATTACTAGACAGAGGAATCTTGTAATAATTAAAAAGAATAGCGTTAAATAAAGATAAATTATAAAAAGAGTTGAACGTAAGGGCTTTTATAAATCTGTTCGATAACTTGCATTTTTTTCCAAGTGTAGAATTAATATTAAGTATTGAATTAAATATTTTTGGTCAGAAAGAGGTGAGGTAATTCATATGCTAAATGATAGCTACATTATAGGGCGTCTAATTCTTCCAATAATTATGATCATTATCCTAGGGATAATGATTTATTTTCTGAGACATCAACCACTGAAATATTTATACATTGGTAATATCGTTGTGTATCTTGTGGCAATACTATCATATTTTATTTTTAGACTTATGGGATGTGAGTGTGTACCACACTGTTGTTGCAATCGTCTGGGTGATAGCAATATTTGTAGCCTATCCCCTTACTCTAGTGTCAGTGAGTGCTTTTCTTATTGAACAAGCAAAAAGGCATTTATGGGCAAAAATAGTAATCATAATTGCCATATTAGCATCTATAGTGGCGACCATATTAGTGATACTTTGGATTGTAGTAGTTGGTGTAGCGATTACGACTACCTTTTCATGATAGCTTACACTGTTAATTAGGTTGCTTGGAATTTCAGTAGGATATGATGTGAAACGACTTATTTAATAGCTCTGTATAGGGGGATTTATCAAGATACTAGCTGTCATGAAAGATTGTACTTGTAAAGCTCTTAAAAGAGATATATAATGAGGCTAATCTAAAGAAGAGCCTTTTTGATTTCCATACACTTATGGACGATAAGTGACAATGATTGAAATGTTCTAAAAAATTGGATATAGCGGATTTGTGTAGGCGATGAACAAGATACTTTTTGGCAAACAATAGGAGGAAGTATTATGGAAAAAATCATTTCAGTTGTTTTCAAGGTAGAAAGTGAAGGCTATCAAGCAATGACGGAGTTGAAGCAAAAATCCTATTACAGATTCTTACACTGTTTCAACTGCTGTTTTAGTAAAGAAAGAAAAATAATGAGATTAAGGCACTTGACGTTTTTTTGACAGTGGTATTGAAACTAGGAATGACACTTGGATTGGTGGTCTTGTTGGTGGCTTGATTGGTATTTTGGGTGGTCCACTTGGTGTGTTATTGGGCGGAGGTTATGGTGCTTTGCTGGGTAGCACAATTGATATGGGGGATAGTGTTCATAATATGTCGCTGATTGAGAAGGTTTCAGAGCAGTTAGTGGATGGAGAGATTGTGCTGATTGCTCTTGAACAGGAAGCAACCGAGGGCGCTATTCAGAAGATGTTAACCAAGTTTGACGTTTCTATTATTGAAGAAGATGCTGCAAATGTAGCTGAAGAGGTTGAACAAGCTGTTGAAGCACAGAAGGAAATGGAGCGTCAAGCACGTGCCAAACTACGTGCAGCAAAGAAGGAAGAATACAAGCAGAAGATTGAAGAACAGCGAACCAAACTAAAAAGCGGAGTTTGAAGACTTTAAAAGCAAAAATTTAAGAAATAAAGCATATCTTAAAAAACAGATATAAGGCGCCTTATTCTACTACCATTGGCAGTAGAAATAGGGATAATTACAAAAAAACCACATCTGAACTGATTATGGTTCAGATGTGGTTTTTATCAGACAAATGGTATTGTGTTATGATTTCCTAGAAGAGGAGAGTTGTAAAAACCATTTGAAAAATTTTTAAGAATTACATCCAAATAATATAGCAGCAAAAAAATGAGGATGAGAGAGATTGTGATATAGGTAATTTCTTTGTAACAAAAGGGAATATGAAGAATTTAAGAAGGGCTAGATTTAAGGTGTGAGAGATGAGTATAGGAATAGGCGCACATGCCAATCTTGTCTTGTGGGATGAGCAGACGATTATCTATGAATATGGTGGTTATGATCTGAATGAAGCACAATATAGGAATGAGACAGGTATTTATGATGGTATCATAACCATCCAAAGATGTTGTTTTCTAGAGCCGAAAAATACATGAAAAAAATATAAGAGGATGCCCAGTGGTAAGAAGAAACTTATCACCAAGAAGATTCCAGTGGAGGTTGATTATCCCCGATATATTGATGAGGGTTTGATTGTTGTTGAGAATTGTTCAAATTGTTGGAAGACAACAAATGACGAGAAACGTATTGATGTTATAGCATTATGGATATTATTTTATCTATTCTTGGACTATCAGAAACAAGGAAGACTACCAGAATACATTAGTCTTTATAAATAAAGCATTGAATTGAAAGAAGAAAAGCTAGATCGTGCAATTTTGTGCAGTGACTTAGCGCATTAGAGGCTAGTTTAGTTTTTTTATTCTTTTTGACAGAAGTGAGAGATGTGGAGAAGATAAAAAAATGGAAAAGAAAGCGGTTTCTATTACGAAAATAGGCTATCCTGAGGATAGGTATGGCAATTTAGATAAGAGATTACAAGCACTTCACATAAGAGTAAACTATGAAACAGAGCCACCTAGAGGGATGGGCTTTATTCTGTTATTATCAAGGAGAAAAAGCTTTCCATTTTGGATATATGATAGAGATATTTTGCTGATAGGAGACAATTTAATCTTAGTGGAAGGTGTCACACCAAATACATTTTCACCAATTATTAGTATTTTTGATTGATTTGAAAAAAATGAAAAAAATATGCAAACCTAAAAAGCGTGGTATTCAGAGCTTTGTTTTACACCGCATGGCATAGAATTAAAGCAATCGTTATGTAAAGGTAAAAAAAGAAAAATCTTAAGTCATTGGGAAGCGTTAGAGTGGTTGAGTTTATGAGGCAAAAACCTAAAGAGATAATGATATTTTTTTAATGATGGCGCATTGCTAAAAGCAGAAATAAGAAGTTGATAAATGAGATTTTTTTGATGAGTATTGGAGTTTAGTATGTCTATAGCGACTTTGATTCATTTAAGAGAAACAGAAAAATAGCGATTTTGATAGGAGAAAGTTTCATACTGCTATTATAGAAAAGTATCCCAAAACAACTATTGAAGAGACTAAGTATCAGTCACTGCCCTATGATATTTGCTGGGAAAAATAACTCGGAGACGTGTCAATTTGCGTTAAGAATGGATAGAAAACGTTGCACGTTTGTAATAGAATATTTTAATTCAAATCATAGACTTGGTGACTACGCAAGCTTCATTTTATGGCTTAGGACGTTTTTTCCAAAAGAAAAAGAAGTCATTTTAGTGGATGAAAAATAATTCAGAGCTAATGACGTTTTTTTCATCTGATACATCAATAGAGGTCATCAAAAAAACTGGTTAGAAAGCCTTGGTTTATAAAAAAAGGATATATGAGGTGGGGTAAAATTATGGAATGCGATTGTTTACAAGATGAAGTCAAGCTTATTTTGACCTATCCTCATAAGGCTAAATTTAATAGGATAGGCTGTTTGGTCATGGTACTCTTGTCTGTTATTGTTCTGTGGGTACTGAATCATCTTATAAGGTACGATACTGTTTTTTTCAGATAAAAATTATTATAGCAATAGCACTGATCAGCACTCCTCTCCTTGTATGGTTTATAGGCTATTATCTTTTCATAAATGGCGTGAAATTAGAAATTTATGAAAAACAATATTGTTAAATATTATACTTATAGTAGTAGAGGGCAGAGTGTATTGCATTTTAAATTTAAACTTGAAGATATAGAACAAATAAAAATTTAAAAAAAGCGTCCGTTTAATTGTCTAAAGCTGAGCATAAAAAAATTAGGAATCCTATTTTTTTATGGTTGGCATGAGAAGAAACTAAATAAGTTAATGAATGCAAGTATCATCATAGACAGAAATAACTTGGATTTTTTTATGCAACAGATGAAACAACTCCAAATCGACAAATGTTTAGCGCAATAAATAAAAAGACTACCCCTTGGATAGTCTTTTTAGCCTGTCTGAAGCGCCTAATCTCGACTTTTTGTTCATATTCTTCGATTTGTATATCACATTCAGCTATCTTTATAGTCTTTTTAATTGCATATAATACTCTTCTTTTTGTAATTTCTTCAGCATAAATACTACCAATGGAAATTTTTGGAATACAAATCCTCAAAAAAACCTCCACTCCGTCTCTAATGTAGTAGTACATACCACCTTCACGTTTCACATAACTATTATAATCTGGACAAAAAAATAATATACAGTCGGTGTTAAGTAGTCAGCCATTTTTTTATCTTATCCTTTCCATTTTTAATTAGATTTTTTTAAATTATAGTATTTAACTTTTTAAAAAAATTTTCTCATTTTTTTTATTGGTCTAATACCCATTATATTACAGTCTTTTTTTAGTATCCTTATACTCTTTTTTTCTGGTTTGTGTACAGTAGTTTCTTATACCCTCCTCAACAAATCATGGCACTGTGATCCTATCATCCAGGTTGTGGCATAAATCGGAGGTTTGACAATCTAAGTTTATAGGTGAGCACAATGAGTGATTTTTGAAAAAAATTATTTATGAAAAATCAAAACAACTTTCAACTGCTATTACAGAGGAGAACTATGATGACTCTGGTAAACAAAGTTATGCTATTTTAATGAGAATACATGATTTAGGCATTACACAAGACCAAGCCTATAGCACATTTTTTTATTATTACAACAGCTTAGAAGAGGGTTTATCTAAAGAATGGATTGCAGATATGTTGGATTATATATCTGGGTGGTGTAATCCGGAAAAAAATACATCTGGAAGAATATGTAATTGATTTTGTAATAAAGTAAAAAAAGCTAATCTAGTCAATGATAAATTGCCAGGGAGTATTTCAGATGGAAAAAGGCGATAAAGCAATTACAATTTGAATTGAGAAGAAATAATCCCTCAAATTTTATTTTTTTGAATTGTTAAATCAAAAATACGTTTGATGAGGAGCGATTTTATAGATTTATAGGCAGTATTGTTATGTTTGCTGAAGAATATTCCCCTCGCCAAGATTTGCCTGAGGGCAGACTATTTTTTTATTATATCAATGAGATTGTTAAACTTTGTGAGGATACTTTGTGGGCATTTATACGTCATTATAGAAAAGATGATACCTTTGTGATCAAAAAAATTTTGACCAAATAGAAGATAATTTGACACAATATTATATGTACCTTCGAGAATATACTGAAAAGCTCATTTTAAATATACAAGAGTAAGCGATCAATTCAAAGATATAAATTTAGGTAGTATTAATCGCATAAAAAAATAGAATAAGGCAGAATGAAAAAAATTACTGGAGCAAAAATTATGGAAGCTTATATTGTGCTTTTTAGGGCGAGCCGGTCTTGAATATTATAATAATAAAGGACTAAAAATATTTTGTGGATTCAGAATTGTGTGTGGGAGACGACTATGATTATGCTATTTATGTCGATAGTATCAACTCCATAGATTCAGATGTGATTTTTAAGTAAGGATGAAAAAAATTCAAATCGCAGAAGAGGTATTGCTTTTATGTCAGGCTAAAGGGATGAAGCCTCGACTATTTTAGGAGAGTCAATAGGATAAGCATGAAAGGATAGTAATGAAAAATGTTAGACGATATCAAAGCGTATTGGGATAGTGTAAAAAGGACTATGAAAAATCAGTACCAAGTACCATTTTTTTAAGCGAGTTTGAGACTTCAAAAGACTATCTTGAAAAAAATGAAAAAGCTATCTACGCTCAAGGCAAAAAAAGATTTTCCAGCAGATGTTGATGTAATCTGTACACTGGCTTCTGTCGAGCTAGAATTGAGAGATGGGTCAGGGATAACTGTGCAAAATTACTAGAGACTTTTTTTAGATAGCTATGGTGAGACTTTAGAGGATAGGCAAAAAAAGCAAGAGTGTATACCAATATGGCTTTTTTTATCATGATTATTCTAAAGAGGCTTTTAGCTTTGTTTGACTAAGGCCAAAGCCCTAAATTCTCCATTTGTAGAGACCTATACAGGGCTTGGCTTGTATCATTTTGCTGAGTATGAACTTGATAAAGATGAAAAAAATAGCGCATTAAGCAGGGACTATTTTTAAAATGGCAAAGAATCTTGCCAATAACTATGTGTGTGCTTTCAACTACGCCATATCTCTATATGAACTGAAAGACTATGAAAGTGCCAAAGCAATATTTTTGGACTTGCTGAAGTTTTATCCTAATAGAATGCGACTATTGTTGTGTCTTGCCTATTGTGAACTCTATCTTGGCAATCAAGAGAAAGTCATATCTTATTTAGCACAGGTCAAGCCTGGGCAAGATGAGCGCTACACCTTAGATACTGATGATATTATTGATGATGAAATTTTTTTGATATGTATTACCTGCTTGACGAATACGATACCTTTATACGTTGCTATGAAAATGTGCTTGACACCTATTATACGGCTGATTGGGAACATTATTTTTTTATGCTTTATGGCTGAAAAATGAAAAAGCCTTATTTGCTCAACTCGAAGAAAAGAATAGAACCTACTTTGAAAAAGCGATAGCAGAGGCAAAACTTGATGAAGACTATGAGAGTGAAGCCGAAAAGCAAGAAATCATTGCTGATTGGGAAAAGGGCAAAAGAGACTTTGACCAAATGATGACTCGCATCAAGTCAGGCAGCCCAAAAACCAGCTATGCAATTATCCTTATCCCCTGAGTATGTATGCTTTTATGGTGGATTGTGTGAGACATCGGTTCTAATGAAATGATGAGAATCACTAGAAAAGGACGACTAAAAAAAGAGCCATTGCTCTTTTTTTAGTCGTCCTGATGCTTTTACGATAAAGCGTCAAATGCTTTTTTTGTAAAAATGACCGCATTGCTTGGTGGGATTCTTCTGGTGATAGGATAAGGGCATCTTTTCCAAAGCGTTTGAAATAGTTTTCCAGTTGCTTTTTAGGCCAGTTGAAATACCATATATTGCCATCTTTTTCGAAGGATATCAGGTCTATTTTTTTGGTGATGACATGAAAAATTTTTTTCATGCCCCTATTAGTTAAGTATACTTTGGCTTCAACATTTTTGGAGGCAGCTTGAGGACTTCTGATGGCGATTTCCTGTAATTGGCACTTGATGCCTTCATCTGGTGTAAATTTATTTGAACTGATATATAAGGAACGAATTCTTGAGATACGGAAGGTGCGAAGTAGACCAGAATCGTTGTCCATGCCTAGAAGATAATTAAATTGTTCTTCTTTTTGAAGCAGCAATTAAATAGGGTTGAATGGTAAACACAAATTCTGGTTTAGAGATTAATGAAAAAGTAATGATACTATTCTTACCAATAGCAGAATGCAACTTATCAAAGGTATCTTGAAAGATAATTTTTTTCACGGTCTTTTTCTAGAGAGTGATAGATATGAACTTAACAAATCGTTGATATACTGAGATAGGGATACTCGAGTGAGCATATTGTTTTCGATAGTACGCATAACCTCCAAAGAGGCACCACTGACAGTCAGCGTGATAGCAGCATTTCGTCCTGGTTTAAATTCCCTATGGTATAGATAGGTATTAATGATTTTATCTGCTATTGCATTGGCATCTTCATTAGAGATAGAAGAAAAAGGCACTAAGGTCAGATAGGATAGTGTTAAGGAGCTGTGTCTTTGTCTCACGGTATTGATCAAAAATAGTTGATCAGTAGTGTTTTTTTAAGAAGGCATTAAGGTTGATCGTTTCATCTTTTTTTGTAAAAATCAAATAACTCAGCGTCATTTATAAGGCGAGCTTTCATTTCTTCAGGAACATAAATTTTGTATTTGTCGGTCATGCTTACCTCCATAATGGGGTCATTATTTATGCTAAGTATAGTGAAAAAACAGGAATAATACAATAAAAATGGGGTTAAAAATACTTGCTACTCCTCTTCTTTTTTTATAGCTTTAAATATGTTATATCATAATAGTACAAATTGAGAGAGATATGGTCAATTGATTGTGGCTGAGTTGGATTTTTTGAGAAAGGAGCCATGATCTTAAGATTGACAGATAAGGAAGAGGTAACAGACAATGATAAAAATAGAAGGTAAGGTCAATACAGCTATATGTTATGCGTCAGTGGTAGAAGAAGGTGCGATACAACAAATTAAAAGAATGTGTGACTATGAATTTACCTTTGGTAGCAAAGTTAGGATTATGCCGGATGTTCATGCTGGAAAGGGGTGTACTATCGGTACCACTATGACAGTGGCAGATAGGGTTGTACCTAATATTGTAGGTGTTGATATTGGTTGTGGGATGTATACGGTTAATCTTGGTAAGGGTGAGATAGACTTTAAGCGACTGGATGCAGCCAGCCATGCAATTCCCTCAGGGATGAAGGTATGGGATAGGGCACAAGAAACTTTTTGATTTTGAGTCACTCAAATGTTATAAACAGCTGAAGAAGGTAAACTGGCTTAAATGTAGCCTTGGCACCCTTGGCGGAGGGAATCATTTTATTGAAGTTGAGGTTTCAAGTGATGGGACAAAATACCTTGTGATTCACAGTGGAAGCAGAAATCTTGGTAAACAGGTAGCTGAATTATACCAAGAAATGGCTATCAATCAGCATAAGGGGATTGGTAAGTATTTTTGAGTCCAGGAGTCCATTATTGAGAGGCTGAAAGCACAGGGGAGAGAATCTGAGATAGAAGATGCACTTGCTGAGCTGAAAAAGAAAAAAAGGAAAAACGAGGTGCCTGATATTCCAGAAGATTTATGCGACTTAAGTGGCGAGCCTTTTGAAGACTATCTTCATGATATAGAACTATGTCAGCAGTTTGCCAGACGAAATCGTGAGATTATGGCGAGTATCATTCTTAAAAGACTTGGGATAAATGGTACAGATGCTTTTCATACCATACACAACTATATTGATACCAAGGAGATGATTATCAGAAAAAGGTGCCATCGCAGCTCATGAGGGTGAAAAAGGTCTTGATTCCAATCAATATGCGAGATGGCAGTATTCTTGCAGTTGGAAAGGGTAATTCTGAATGGAACTATTCAGCGCCACATGGGGCAGGACGAGTGATGTCAAGGATGAAGGCCAAACAGGCGCTGACCATGAAGGACTATCAAGAAACGATGAAGGGGATATACACGACATCGGTAACTCAAGCAACCTTGGACGAAGCGCCTATGGCGTATAAGTCTTTGGAAGACATCATTAATGTTATAGGTGAATCTGTGGAGATTATTGAGGTCTTGAAACCGATATACAATTTTAAGGCATCAGAATAATCAAATGACATTGAGTCCATCAGAAGCAGTCAGTATTTTTTGATGAGAAGATTGAATGTAAGCTTACAATCAAAAAGAACAGCACATAGGAGGCAACTCATGATTATATTAAACGAACAGATTGAGATTAAAGCACCTTATGAGCGGATGGAAGCATGGGCAAACAACTTTGAAGAAGAATTTGTGAAATGGAGTCCATATCATACAGAATGCGAACTGTATGACGGTGGTTATCAAAAAGGGGATGAAGGTTCGCTTTCGAGAAATTGTTGGTGGTCTGGATTATAATGTCACTGGCTATATTACTGAATGTGAACAAGACAGCGATCACTTTCGTATTGCCTTTCAAAGCACAAAGAAAAACTGCCTTCATCACATTTGAAGGAAAGCGTACAGAAAGTAGCTGTCATTTTTCTCATACAGAAGCTTTTGGACTGACGACACCGGTGATTGGGCCAATACTTGAATTTTTGACCTTTAAGGTATTTTATCGTAAATGGTGTAACTGGGCATTGATTCGTGAGGATATGATTTTGGATAACAAGTATCTGAACGATATTTTTGACCAAGGGAAAATATCCCAAACGTATTCCGATAGATGAATTGATGAAATTGGCAAAAGTAAAAGCCATATTACGATTTTTTTATATGCTTTATTGATGAATGCTAGCGAAAAATATGATAAATAATTATTATTTAGTGCAATACACCTCCAAAAAGTTAGAGCTTATACTCACTTTTGAGGTGTATTTTTATGCGTTACTTTCAGATTGCAAAAGACTGAAATGATATCGTATAGGTGAAGAAGTTTAAAGATTGCGTGGAAATATGGTACACTATTATAAAAATACTTTCTAAGAAAAAAAGTTATATTGCTCGTTGCGTTTTTTTATAAAAATATAAGGAGACTTTGATATGATTGCAAAGGCTGGCGATGTGTACTGTGTGTATAATTCCTATCTAAAAACAATATACAGCTTGTCAGATTACAAAGGTAGAAGATGATGATAAAGGGAAGAGGGCTGTTCTTCTTTCCTTGGATTGGTCAGGGAGATGCACCTCTTAAAGAAGAGGAATTAGCTTTAGTCAAGCCACTCTATAAGGATTTTATGTATTGGAACGGAGGGCTACATCTGGAAAAATGTTGATAGTAATGTACCATTAAATTATATTTTTTTATTGGCAATATTACGCCCTTAACCACTGAAAGTACAAATTCCTATACTATGTCGTGGGGCAATGGTTATGACGTTTATAGACAACTAAAATGGCAGACAATACCTGCATCCCAAAGAGAGGCATTTAAGGCGGCGGATGTTAGCGAGGAAAAAGGTCATGTTTGAAGGAGAGCAATGTAGACTCTCCAAACATAATTTAAACGATGAGTGGACACCTTTTGAAGATGCCCTTGCACTAAAGGTGTTTCCCTGCTTATCAAACTTGACATTAAAAAAATGGCACAAAAAAATTTATATGACTATTTGGAGTCTACGCCTTTTTATCACAGAGATGGTTCTTGAGAACCATGGGCAGACAAAATTGGATTTTTCCCATACTTCTCTGCTTAGACTTTCTCTTGATATGACAGGTGTAGAGGAAGTTATCTTAAATGATGATTTAGAGAAACTGATTTTATTAGGTGAGGTCAAGGAAGATTGCAAAAATACAGGCACGTGATGGTGGAGACATCTTGCTTTTTACAAACGGATAGCTCTATCCCTCAGTTACAAGGCTTGGATGATTTGGGCAGATTACATTTTATGCGTGTAACAGCACTTGATCTCGCTGAAGTTTTTGAGTCTTATCCAAAGCTTAGGGAATTGAGACTATGGGGCAAACCGGGCAACCTTGTTCAGTTTGAGAAGTTGGCAGAGTTTAACAACCTAGAAGTTTTTTTACAACGGTGGATTTGTTTGGCTTTTACGGCAGAGGCTATTCCAAAGCCTGAAAGTTTACCAAAAATTGCGTATGCTTTGGATGAATAGCTTGCCCGAAGACGCTGCTAAAATCACCAAGAAACTTTATAAAAAAGCGTAAGGCAGAAGGTCTTGATCTTTGGATTACAAAGCCGAGAAAAAACGAATGGCTCGCACAAAACTTGGATAATCCATTTCGCTCATGGGATGGGCAGGAGGGCATTTCAGCAGCGAATGCCAAGAAAGCAGCAACCTTGTATCGAAAGACTAGAGCAGGGGATAGTCAAACTGGTAGAAGATTCAAGTCATGACCTTATGCAAGGTGTGGAAGCTTTGGTAAGGGTGTATACGGAAGGTTTCAATAAGATGGATAAACGTCACTGTTTTATTTATACGGTTGAGCGAGACACTATTTATATGGCTCTTGATGAAATATTAGTCTTGATACCAGATGATTTTGATGTTGATAAAGAAAAAAACTGTTGAATTTATTTGATGAATTAAAGGATTTTTTTAGTAGGATTTGGACATGAAAGCTTTATGGAGGAAATGATATGGAGAAAACAATAGGAAAATTGGCTAAAAGAAAGCATAATTATCTATAGCATCATTTATACCATCACAACGATTGTTAGTAGTGTCATTTATTTGTTTTTAGGAATAAGAGATGATCCAAGTGGCAATTGGCATGAAATCACAAGAGCCTTTGATTGTCCTTATTGGTGTGCTTTGTCTATGAACTGGCGAAACATCTTCCAATTAAAAAAATGTCATGCTTAGGACGCTAGTTGTCTATATCATGACTTTAGGGTGTGCCTTTTTTTGTCGTTTGGTTAACTCAGTTTATTGAGCCACTGGCAAAAAGTGCCTATAAAGATATTTTTTTATAAACTACACAGGTTTATTTTTTTAACGATTTCTATCCTTATATTAATCGTTAATAAGGTAAAAGCATAGGGAATAAATGAGATGGCATTAGCTAAGGGGTGTTATAGAGAAGATGCAAGGAATATAGTGAAGAAAAAAAGCTATATGAAGAGGAATAATCTAGCTATATCTATTTAGGATAAGTAAGATAAAGATTACTACATGTGATAAATATACTATAAATTAGAATTTGTTGAATTTAGCAAGGTATAAATTTCTATGAAATGAGACCTATAAAAACTTGTACGGATATTGTAGGGTAAGAAAAGAAATCTTCCTCTATACTAAAAATAGACTGAAGGAAAGGGAGGGAATCGAAATGAATATTATCAAGTCGTTTAACGATACGATTGATTATCTTGAAACAGTTCTTGATGATGAAATTGATGAAAAAGAAAGTAACTCAGTTATCCGGATATTCGTATTCAATGTTCAGTCGCTTGTTTTCTATTCTGACTGAAACAACGCTTTCAGAATATTTAAGAAGCAGAAGATTGACGGAAGCAGCCGTTATATTAAGAAATACGGATGAAAAAAATTATTGATGTTGCTTTCAAATTTGGATATGAGTCATCAGATTCATTTGGAACAGCTTTTTAAAAAAATTTTTCATGGATTTACTCCTTCTGAGGTAAGAAATGGAAAAACCATTCAAATTAGTATCACGAGTGCAGTTAGCACTAAGTGTAAGAGGAGGAAGAAGCATGAACATTACAATTCAAAAGAAACAAGCATTTACAGTTGCAGGGGTAAATGAACAAAGCATCAATTCATCATTATGTCCGAGTGTATGGAATAAGCTATATAAAAAATATAGCCACGATGAACTTGCAAGTTTGGGAAGCGATCAAAGTATGGGCGTTTGCCATGATGTGGAAAATCCAAGCACAATAAATTATATGGCTGGTTATATCGTTAATGATGTAGATAAAGCCACAAGTATGGGCTTAGATGTTTTGGAAGTGGAAGAAGCAGAGTATGCAGTTGTAGAATTAGTAGGAAGTGTTCCGGAGTGCATTCATAACGGGTGGAAATATGCAATGGAAGTATTCTTCCCTGAGCATGGCTATATTCATTCAGGAAAACCTGACTTTGAATATTACTATGAAGGTGATATGCACAGCAAAGACTACAAAAATGGAACTTTGGATTCCGATAACTAAAAGCTTAAAAAAACCAGCTTGTCGAGCTGGAAAATTTCAATAGGGCGTCTAATTCTCCCGATAATTATGATTGTTATTTTAGGTCTATTTTCATGGACGCTACACACTTAAATAGTTATATATTGGCAATATAGTTTTATATCTCATCAATATAATGCCATAGTTCATTTTAATTAATCGCCCTACTGGAAAAATGGTTTATAAGTGCATGGAGCATTGTTGTTACATTCGTTTGGGTGATAGTAATATTGTTAGCTTAGTTTCTTTCTATTGTGTTAGTTTGTACTTTTCCTATTGAACAAGCACAAGGGCATTTATGGATAAAAATAGTAATCATAATTTTATAGTAGCATCTGTAGTAGGGAGCATAGTAGAGATATATTGGCTTATGACATTTGCTAGATTGAATAATATCTTAGCTTTAAGACAGAAATCAGAATTTGTGGAGGTAAATGAGATGGCAAATTTCAAAGAGAAAGACTATAAGATATTTGAAATGTTTGATAAGGATTGGGCGCTTGTGACGGCTGGAAATGAATCTGAGTATAATTCCTGTACAGTATCTTGGGGCAGTCTTGGAAATATTTGGGCGCATGCAGGGACAGGTGGTTTTATTGCAACGATGTATATTCACCCTGCACGATACACCAGTGAATTATTAAAGAAGTATGATACCTTTACGGTTAGCTTTCTATGACAAGGACTATAAAGGCGCATTAGGGTATATGGGGTTCCCACTCAGGGCGTGAGGAAAAATAAAGCACTTGGTGCGAAATTAACACCAGTTGCTCTGGGCGAAGGTGTGACTTATGAGGAAGCAAAGTTAACATTTCTTTGTCATAAATTATATATGCACCAATTTAGCAAGGATGATTTGGCAGATGAGATAAAAAGCATATTATGCAGGGCAGCCAAAAAAATATCCCAATGTTACCCCAGATGGCACAGAAGATGCTTGGGAAGCGCATTATATGATTGTTGGAAAAAAATCATTGAAGCTAAAGAATCAATAAAAATAACGCCTGACTTGTCTCAAGTCGCTTAGGTATAAAAAAAGCTTATTACATAGCTACCATTGTAATGTATGGGTAGAGTGGATAAGCTTTTTTTATTTTTTAGTTGCACTAATAAGAAAAATGAGATAAAGAAGCTTTTTTTGATGATTATGTCTATATCATTTGTGTTATTCTATCAAACAGTATAATATAAGAAATTGAAATAGACATTATAAACAAGGTCATAAAAAGTAGAATATTTCCATTATTATGAAGAATGTAGTGTACAGGGTATAGTCAAAGGTAAGGCATGATTTTAAAAGGGTGAACTAATATGGTCTTATTGGATTATTTGAAATGGAGAAATGATGTCAACTTTCTCAGTGGCATCATTTAATGATATTGATAACGTGATATTGTCGTGTTTATCCTATATGGATTTTGGGGGAATTGTTTTCTGAACAAAAATACAACCTATACACTTAAAGAAGTCTTTTGAGCGATTTTTGTAAAAAAATATTCTTTTCGAAGAAATAAGAGAAAGTAGGCAATTTTATAAAAAGGATGCCACTTACTACTGGAAGAAATGGTCTTTGGGGGAACGTTTCAAAGATACGAGGATTGTACATTATACAGATGACCTTGATAAAGAAAAAAATCAAACAGTTTGCAGCAGTGACCTTTGTCCTACCTGATGGCACCAATTACATTTCTTTTCGTGGCACAGATAGTACGATAACAGGCTGGAAAGAGGATTTTTCTCATGAGTTTCATGCCAGAAACAGAAGGCTCTAAAGAAGCTGTGGACTACTTAAATCATGTGTCAAATCTTTCTAGAAGGGGACTTAATCATAGGTGGACATTCCAAAGGGTGGCAATTTTTGCGATGTATGCCCTCAGCCTTTTTGTGATGAGATTGTAAAAGCGCGTATTACCAAAGTCTACAATAATGATGGCCCAGGCTTTAGAGAGACATCATAGATTCTAGAGAATATCAAGAGATTGTGCCAAAAAAATATGCAATATCTTGCCGCAAACTTCAATCATAGGTCAATTGCTTTCCAATAATGGGTGAAGAAAAAAAGTCATCAAAAAGCAATGCAAGTGGTCTATTTCAGCATGATGCGATGACTTGGGAAGTGACAAAAAGATAAGTTTGTAGTCGATGAATTGGATGCCTTTAGCAATTTTGTCAAAGTGTCATTAGGGCTCTTGGCTAGAAAAAAATTGATGATGAAACAAGACAATCAGTAGTATCAACAGTATTTTTCGATGATTGAAGAGACCGAAGCAGAAACCTTTTGAGGAGTTTAGTGATAGCTTATTTAAGAACACTGGAATTATGTTAAAGGGATTGGTCAAGCTCCCTAAAAGAAAAGAAGGAAATGAATTGATGGGTGCTTTGAGTACCTTGGTTCAGGTGAGTGGTAAAACTGCCTTTGATACAATCCCAAAAAAATTTCAAGCAAGTAAGGGAAAGCTCTATTAGGTAGCCATCATTAAAAGAGAATGATAGCTACCTGATAGGGCTGATTTGATTGACTGCAAATGAATTGACCAGTACCCTAGTTAATGGTGCGCTTGAAAGTAGCAATAAAAATAATCGCCTAAAAAAATAGGTTATAACTAGGCATATCAAGGTTGATATTTTGTATTAGAATATGGGGAGTCGTATTAAGTTTGGCTAGAGACTTACCTTGAAGCATAAGCAAGAACTTATTAAAGCAGTTGGAAAAATATCCAACTGCTTTTTGTATAGAAATAAGTAAATTTTGAGAAAGTATGTAGTATAATAAAGCCAAGTGTTAGTGAAATTATATTTCAGAAATAGGGAAAAAAATTAGTTTTAAAAAAATATGTAGATGAATAGTCTACTGAGGTAGAAATTGCTGATGTCAATTGTATATTTATTCTTAGAAGTATCGTGAAAGGATGATGTAAAATGATTGGCTTTAATTATTAAGAGGGGATGGGTTTTAATTATTACTAACAAAAAAATAAAGATGCTCTTGATGCACTGAAAAAAACGTTTGTCAATTATCAATCAAAAAGGAGGAGATATTGAAATGATAAATAATGTAAGTGAAACTGTAAAAAGAAACATCTAACCCATCAGAAAATATGGAAAAAAATCTCAACAAATTTTTGCAAGAGAAGCCAGTTGAACAAGATGAACTTATGGAAAAAGTTTGATACACTTCAGCAGGCTCTTACCACGTTACAGAAGGCATTTGATGATAAAATAGCAGAGGATAAGTACAAAAAAATGAACTCTTTGATAATATGCATCGTGAGCTTGTTCGTTATCAGAATGGGGCATTGGATAAGATTACTGATATAATTGCCTTGGATATTATTCAGCTCATTGATACAACTAAGGGTCATATTCATGTGTATGAAAACAAGGAATCTACTGAGGAAAAACTATGAAAAAAACTCCTTAGAGTAATAAAAGGGCATTGCAGAGGATTTGGAGGATATTCTCTATCGTCAGAATATTGAGTCTTATTGTGTTTTTAGGACAAGAAGTAGATGTTCGCCGTCAGAAGATTATTCAGACAGTTCCTACAGATGATAAATCTAAAGATAATCTTGTTGCTGAACGAATGACAAGTGGTTATGAGAAAGGGGAAAAAGTTTTTTTAGACCTGAAAGAATTAAGATATTTAAGTACAGTGATGTCGTAGACGCTAATTCTATAAACTAAAGTACAAAAGAAGAAAAGGATTTAATCATATGAAAAAAAGTATTTGGAATTGATCTTGGTACAACTTATTCTTGTGTAGCGTACATTGATGAAAGCGAGAAACCAGTAGTTTTAAAAAAATTCAGAAGGTGATCTTACTACGCCATCTGCTGTATTTTTTTGAAAGTCAGACAGACGTTACAGTAGGATCTGTTGCTAAGGAAAGTGCAAAAAAATGTATCCTGAACAAGTTGTGACCTACATTAAGCGTAGTATTGGGCAACCTGGCTTCAGCTTAAATATTAATGGTATTGATATGAAGCCGGAAGAAATTTCTTCCTACATCCTTAAGAAAGTTGTTAAGGATGCAGAGGACTCTCTTCGTATGGAGGGAAAAACTTGGTAATGATGAAGAGATTCGTGATGTTGTCATCACTTGTCCTGCTTACTTTGGCGTGGCTGAACGTGATGCAACAAAGGCAGCAGGCGTAATCGCAGGACTAAATGTTATGGCAATCATTAATGAACCGACTGCAGCGGCAATTACCTACGGTATAACAGCGGAGAGCCAAAATAAAACTGTTTTGGTTTATGACCTTGGTGGTGGTACCTTTGATGTTACAATGATTAACATTAAACCAGGAGAAATTCGTGTCATTTGTACAGGCGGTGATCATAACCTTGGCGGGAAGGACTGGGATGATCGTGTTCTAATGTATCTTGCTGAGCAGTATCAGTCTGAGACAGGTACGCTTGATAATATTCTTGAGAATGCAGAAACTTTGCAAGAGCTTAGTCTCGCTGCAGAACGTGCTAAAAAATTATTGAGTACAAAGGAAAAAGCACCTGTTGCTGTCAACTACATGGGTGAGCGTGTGCGTATTGAACTGACGTGTGAGAAATTTGATGAACTGACGGAGGATCTCCTTACACGTACTATTGACTTGACCCGTGATATGTTTAAGGAGGCTGAAAAAGAAAGGTTTCACTCAAAATGATGTCAGTGAAATCCTTCTGGTTGGTGGTTCTTCTAAAATGCCACAGGTGATGAGACGTATTAAAAGTGAGTTTGACATTGCAGTTAAGATGTTTGATCCTGATGAGTCTGTTGCCAAAGGTGCTGCTATTTATGCGAGTAAGATGAATGAGTTTAATATTGTCCTTGAGGAAATTGCAAAACAGCAAGGCAAGAGTGTCGAGGAAGTTCAGGAACAAGTTGATAAGGGAGAGATGGATATTCAGGAAGAGGCTCAAAAGGCTAATATTCAGATGCGTGGTGGACGTCTTCCTGGTGAAGAGGTCAAAATTATCAATGTCTCTAGTCGTAGCTTTGGCACAGCAGCCTATGATGAAAAAGGATCAGTTTAAGTTATTTAATATTATTTTTGAAAAAAATGCAGAGTTACCTGCAACAGCTACGAGCTTTTTTTAATCCTAGGACTGATAATCAGGCATCTGTAGAGTTTCAAGTTATGGAATCCCTTACATCTGAAGAAAAAGGCTGATCTTGATCTTGGAAAAGAGATTGGAACGGCAAGCTTAGCTTTACCTGATGGGGTAACACGTGATACCGAAATTCAGGTGACATTTCGCCTTGATGAGTCTGGCTTACTTCATCTTTACGCAAAGGAAATGAAGGATGGTAGGGACATTGAGGCAGAGTTTCAAACGACTGAAGCCTTATCTGAACAGGAAATGACGGATGCTATTTGCCGTAGCAACAAGGCTATCATCAACTAATACTAAGTGAGTGATATATCTGTACAGAAAGGTGGTGTAGCTGTGGAAAAATTATTTCATATTATTAGAGCTTCCGTTTGATCCACCAGAGAGTGATGCAGGTAAGATTAGCGAGGCTATCTCAAAAAAAGCAAGCACAGTGGTCGCGTGACCAATCTAATCCTATCAAGAAAGCAAAGGCAAGTGAGTACCTAGCAGCTCTTGAGGATATAAAAAAAGGTAATGCTTGCTTCAGCTACTCGTCAACAGGAAGCCATAAAGGCAAAAACAAATAAAAAGAGGAAAAGGCCAAAAGAACTTGAAACAAAGTTAAGTTTATATCGATCTAAAGGGAGCATGCTTTCTGAAAAAGATTTAAACCAGTTATTAAAAACTTTTTGGTGCATTTGGTTTTTACTGCTGATGAAATTAGGAACAAATTTGGTAGTGGAAATAAAAAAAGACAGAAAAAAATCAATCCATCTGAAGTCCTTGATAAGACACAAGTTCGAAACATTCAAAAATTTTTATGCAACAATTGGACATGAAAGGTAAGACAATATATGATTTTTTTAGGTTTACCTTCGACTTCTTCTTGTGGTCAGTTATGTGAAGTTGCTGATTCAATGAAGAAGAAAAATCCTAGCTAAAAGGTGATAAAACTGGACGAGACAATGCGATACAGTCTTTGTGTGGTTTTGTGTGCTGTAATTTTCAAAGATGCTACAAGCAAGAAAAAAATACGATAACTATGTCAATCTAACAAAAAATATTCTGCAGTCAATGATGCGATTGATGAACTTGCACTGAGTAATCAGAAACGTATCGAACCACAGATGAAGGAAAGCCTAATTGATATTGCTGTTAGTCAGTATCATATTAGCGTTTCTGATGCGTCGATGTATATCAACTATTATTGTGAATACATGGCTTATGCATTACCGGAAAAATAAAAATTGTGTGTGGTTTGTGTAGTACAGAGAACCTCTTTGGAAGTGTAAACTGCATTAAGTGTGGAAAACCACTAATTATTTCGTGTCCTGCATGTTCGGCTGAAAATAATAATATTGCTAAGGCTTGTGCAAAATGTGGATTTGATCTAACAAAGATGGATCATGCTGTTGAATTATTGCGTCAGGCCAAACAAAAAGTATGCAGAGAAAAAGTTTACAAGAGGCTGAACGTCTTGTAAAGAGGCTAATAATTATTGGCCAAATCATGAAGATATTTTTAAGTTTTGGGCAAATAATTCAAGATGAACAAAAAAAGGCGACAGATGCTATTGCGGCTATTATGAAAGCTATTCAAAACAAGAATATGTATGCTGCACAAATAAAAAAATTGATCAGGCCAAAGCGAGTGGTTTTACTGTTGACTCATCTCTTGTTGATAAAGTAGCAATGGTTTTAAAAAGAAGTAGAAAGTCAACTAACATTGCTACACAATTCATCTGGTGACGAGGCATTTAATATTGCGATGAAATTATCAGAAGTAATTGCTGACTCTGATGAACTTAACCAAAGTTTAAAGAAATTCCCTCCGGTTGAAGTTTCTAAACTAAGCTATAATAGAGTGGGTGATGCGATTACCTTAACTTGGCAACCTAGCACTTCGATTGGTGAGATTTCCTATAGTTTGGTTCGCAAGGAAAAATTCATATTCGAACGATCTTACTGATGGTGTGACAATTTATAGTGGCAAGGAGCTTACATTTACTGATAGTAATGTGCCTAAAAAAATACTGTTGTGTATTATTCTGTTTTTGCAAGCCGTATTGGTGTTCATTCAAAAGCCACACATCTTGATGAGGCGATAGCTATTGTTGGAACTGTTACGAATTTAAAAAGCAGTTGGTGGGGATGAAATGGTAAGCTTTATCATGGGAAAAAGCTACCTACAGTTACCGAAATTCGTCTCTATCAGTTTTGTGGTTATGAAAGGCCACAAGATGATAATCTGTATGAACTTGTTCCATGCACACGCTTGGATGGAATTAGCATTAATGGATTAACAAATGGTATGAATTATTGGTTTTGCAATTAGCCTAGGACATACATTAAATGGCAAAAACATACTTCTCTGAAAAAAAGTGTATTTGTCCGCTGTGCCACAGAAACCTGTAAAAACCTTTGCAAAATTTTTTTCCATCCAGTTTACAGACGAGATTTTTTTCAAGCAAAATGGGTTCAGTCTGATTGGGATGTAATTCTGTTTTATGCTAAAAAGCCTGAATATGCTATTGGAACGATATATGACCTAAATGAACTGTTGAGTAAGTATGAAAAAGATTGACATAGATTTGAGGAGTCTTACTGAAGCAGAATTTAGACTGAATTTTTGTTGGTGAATGTTACATTATTCCTGGTGTTATCAATGCATCAAATGTTATCTTAAATGAAGCCGCTTATATATCTTCTGTTCCTAGTGTTAAGGATGTGTCATGTGATATAAATTCTGCTGCAACAGAAATGTATGTCAATTTTACATGGCCGAAAAGAAATTGATAGAGCCTTATTAGTCTATAGGATGGACAGCTATCCTACAGGAATTGATGATCCTTTGGCTTATAAAATTGAATGTAGTAAGCGACAGTATGAAGCTAATGAGGGTATACTGATTTCTAATCCTGCAAAAGGAACGTTTTATGCAGAGGTTTACACATACTTTGAAAATGATGCTCATCGTATTTACTCAGAGGCATATCGTGTTTTACTGAGTAATGAGCTACAAAGAGAAGTGCTTTATATATTAAGATATAAGAAAATGGGCTTATTTAGCAAAAAAATATATTCTTAGCGTGGAAGTCTTGACAGAAGATTCTTGTGTATTTCCCGCATTTGCTATTGTCAGTAAATACAAAAAGCACACCATTGAAGCGAAGTGATGGAGATATTGTTTGTTCTGTAAGTAACGATACCGAAATTAAAGGATCACATGTATTTGAATTTGAGATTCAACCCTTAAGACCTGAGACACGATTGAAGATGTTCTTTTTAGATGACAAGAATTACAAGGCGTTTAGGATTGCTTGTAAAGCAGGGAATAGCATATAAAGAGGGAGGCGAATCAGTATGGCAAAAAATTTTCTTTGTCCTAGATGTTTTGAATTGCAAGAAGATGAAAGTATTGAGTATATTTGTTCAAATACCAGTCTAACTTCAAAGTGCCAACATGCAATAGATAGGACAGCGCAACATCCAGAAAAATCCCAAAAAAACCAATCTGCAAAGAATGTGGGCAACCACTGGTGACCAAGATTTGTCCTAAGTGTGGTGGTGAACTGCCATTGAATATTGGAACATCAAAGAGTTATCCTATTGCTATTATTGGTGCGAAGGAAACAGGCAAGAGTAACTATGTTGCTGTCTTGATTAATCAATTAAAGAATGAAATAGGCCGTTCGTTTAACTGTGCTTTGATGGCTTGTGGTGACAAAAACACTGAATCGCTATAGGACGGAGTTTTATGACCCTCTATATAGACACCGTACTTGTGTGCGTGGATCAGATGCTGGCGATGTCGATCCATTAATCTATTCTTTAATTTTTTTCAAAGAAAAGGGTGGTTTATTTAAAAAAAGGCAGTCAATGATGCTGTATCATTGACATTCTTTGATACAGCAGGTGAAAATTTGAACTCACTGGCCTCTATGCAAACGTTTAATCGCTATTTATATCATTCATCTGGTATTATTTTTGTTGCTTGATCCACTACAACTGCCGATGGTTAGAGATGAACTACAAGGAAAGATACGTTTACCTGAAGAGAATACTGATGTTAATACGATATTGAATAGAACGATAGAGATTATTCGAAGTGGTTCAGGGGTTAACAGATTTGACTAAAAAAATTGATATTCCTATAGCAATTGCCTTTTACCAAAAATTGATGCAGTTGATGAGCTCCTCGATCCTGCAAGTTGTTTTGAAAAAATGAGTCCTCACATATTCGCAAAGGCTTGTTTGATAAGATTGACTTTGAGGATGTTAATAACGAGATGCAGAGTCTAGTTGAAAGTTGGCTAGGGATGGAGTTATATCAAACGGTATCGACTCAGTTTTCTACTTTTTGCTTTCTTTTGGTTTAAGTGCACTAGGAAGCAATCCGGATATGGAGAATAAAAATTCCTAAATTTCGTCCATTGCGTGTGGCAGATCCATTCTTATGGATACTATCACAAGAGAGCATAATTCCTAGCTCATAGGAGGTGATTTTGTGAAAGCCCTACAATATATATATACTTCATGGAAAAATGGCGATTCTACAGAAAAAGGGTATATGATTTATTCTCGTTCTGAGGGGATTTCGGATGATGAGTGTGGTGCAATCAAGGATGCTATGCAATACCTAGCACCAAAGGAATTGCCACTTACACCAACCCCACAGGAAAATTCTTGATATCTTCCCCTATGCATTTTTCTTATTTTATACTTCCTAGTGGTCGTGGGTGTGTTGCACAATCAACCTATTTGGGCAAAGATTATTCGGGTAGGTATGGAAACTATATCATTTATGCCCTAGTATTTGAAATTAGTGAGCTGCCTTGTCGACCCGCTGAATTTTTTGCTGAGCCATATATAAAGACTTTTATGACAGAGGAAGAATTAGATGCCTCATCTCCTGTTCCACCTTTGCCCGCAGTGATGATATCCAGTTATGCATCTGTTATAAATGATGATCAATTGATGGAATTCCTCTATGATAAAGAGGATGAATTTTCTCAATTGCTTGCAATGATTTTATCAGCAAAAGACTTAGGTGTTCCGTTCTACTTGAATGATACACGTGAGAATTTGGTGCTTTGGGCTGCTGCAACACAAAGAGTGCTTCCTTTTCACATTGCAAATAGATTTATGTTTAACACCTATGTTGGTAATCATGAATTTATGCAATCTCAAAAAAAGCAAAAGATGAGGGTTTGAATTTTCATCTTATTGGCGTTAGACCAGATGCTAATTTCTTTAATTACGCTACTGAGTGTAAAAAGTAATCGTCAAGTAGTGATGGATTTTTTTGGGTGGGCATATGACGCAAGGGATTACGCCTAATGCTTTTACAGAGGCCATGGCATCAAGTATAACATTAGATTATGAAGAGATTGATGATTTTGGTAGCTTTATTGAAACAACAACATTCAATGATATTAATGGTCATTTACAAGATGCCTATTTATACTATTGTTTGTTGAGAGATGATGACTTTGATTTTTTTCTGAAGAAAGCCTAAAGACAGTGATTGCATTTGGCGAGTACTATTGTCAAGAAACTGATAATTCAAGTGTCGGAAGTAAGCTTTTTACTTAAAAAGTCAAGAGGAAAGTTGGGCGTTAAAAGAGGATAGCCTGTTATTGTTTTGGAAGTTTATCTGTAAATACGCTAGCTTTATGAAATTTACACTGTATGAATTATTGACCAATTCCGTTTTTTTCGTCTTGCAGAAGATGCTCAGGAATCATGTGCAAAATTGGATAGACTTTTTGTATACGCTTGCTGAAGAAACCCCTAAAGAGTATAAAAGATTATTTGCAATATTTAAATACTGCAAAATGATGTCAATGGATTACTACATCTTTTAACAGAAAATCCTAATTTATATACAAATTATTTTTTTATATTAATTGGCTACTTCGAAGTTACTCCTTTCCAAATGGATTGTATCAGAGTGAAGACGATGTATCTAAGCTTTTAAGTTTATTGTTAAAGAACATCGCAGTGATAGATGGTTGTGAAAAAGCAAATGATGGAAATTTTTAATTTACTCGGCTACCAACCAGAAGCTATTTGTGGATATTTTAGGTGTTTTTTTCGAATATATTAACTGATTCAAGTCAGTCAGATAGAGTTTGTGCGATGTATATAAAAAGTTGCTGAAACTGTGACCAATCGTCAGCGTACAGATTTTTGAGCAGATGTTGTTAGAAGTTCCCGAGGCATCTTCAGTTGCTGCAAGATTATTCGCTTATAGAATCATTGCATCTGGAAAAAAACGGAAGAAGGATTTTGGGAATTTTATAACAGTCACTATAATCGAATGAAAGCTAATGACAATTTTGATCTTTCTCCCATTATTCTTGCCTGTCTCAATGCTATTGATTCCAAGAATAAGATAAGGTTAGCTATTGATATCCTTTCTAATGTAGATATCTCTTTAATCAAAAAAACGAACAAATTGTTAGGATGTTAACTGATTTTGTCAATGATTGTACTGTTAAAGAGTTGATCAAGATGGAGGGAAAAATCCTGCAAACAATATATAAAAATTAGAGCTAAGAGTACGACTAGTAATGCAGATAAAATCAAAGTTGTTCACACAGCAAGAGAGCTTAGAAGCTGTAATTTACAAGGAAAGCAGATAACAAATAGCTCAGAAAAAAATGGACACGATTTGATATTTCATTAGAGTGTCTTAATAAGATGGATTATGATTCATACATTAAGAGTTTTTTTGATGATTATTTTTGCTTTAATAGAAACTTCAGAGGACATCCCAAGATTCATGGCAATATTTTTATAATAGTTGTCATTTTTTTCTAATTTTATTGATGATTTTATTGGTAAGTTGAAGACGATGCAAAAGAGGGAAACCTATCGATGGTCTCATATTCTTGCTTGGATATGTGCGTATTTGCTTACAGCAGATACAAAGAATCAAATAGTTGAGAAATTATATAGACCAATTATTCGATACTTAAAAAAACACTAGGTTTAGAGAACATTGTAGCGATTCGTCGCATATTAGAACATGACATCTCATCAGCACTTTGTGATTCCTTATTTGAAGAAGTAGAACGAAAAAGAAGGAATTACAGAAAAAAATTAGGTGGTTTCTTTTTATAAGAGGTAATCATTTTAAAGGAGGATAAAGAAATGTCTCAAGAAAGAACATGTTTAGTAGGGCACGATAGTGATGCTTTTTGCTGCGATTACTATGTTTACTATTACTGCTATTACTGTCATTATTGTTATAACGATTATTATTATCCTTATAGTCTATGCTGGTGCATTCATTGGAGGGTTTTTATGCGCTGAAAAAAACTATTTTTCTGTCTTTTTAAGCACAATGTGTATGATAGCAATAGAGATTCTGTTAAAGTAGAATGAATGTTATTGTAGTAAAGAAGGTGATAGTATGGTTAAAGATCAACCCGCAAAGATGAGTTACTTTTTTTGGTAAAGGGTATAGAGATCTTTGGAATACAATTAAAGAAGCTAGTCTCTCAAATATTGGTTCTGCTACAGACCAATTCGTACTTGCTGGTGAAAGTGGGTTTTTCTCTTTTTTTGGTGGCGTTCATCTAGTAGCATCTATATGTATATTTGTCTTTGGTACGATTATGACTGTCTTGACATCTTTAATACATATATTGGTTTTATTACTCTTATTTTTTTGATTTACATTGGATTTATTATATTATGGGTTGTGGATCGAATTTATATACTGATTCATAAGATTAAAAAAATGCTTGTCCAAATCCTGACTGTCAGTCAATGTTTTTTTATACCTGTATATGAGTGCCCAGAATGCGGTGTGAAACATACAAAAATTAATTCCTAGTAAATATGGCATACTAAAGCGAAGATGCCAATGTGGGAACAAAAATCCCGACTACGTTTTTTTAAATGGGAGAAGTAAGCTAAAAAGCATATTGTCCTGCCTGTGACAGTACATTATCCGGAGATACAGCTAGTCGTCAGTATGCATTTCCCATCATCGGAGGACCTTCTGTTGGGAAGACTTGTTTTATAAATATGGCCATTAATCAGATGATACAAGATGTTGCGCCTGCAAAGAATTGGGAATTGAACTTTATTTCTGATAGAGAAGAAAGAGAACACTCTCTAGCGATGAATTCCTTAAATCAAGGGATTCGATTAATGAAGACTGAATTGAATTCATTGACTGCATATCAACTTATGCTAAAATTACCCAATGAATCGATTGGACGTCGCATTTATATTTATGATATTTCGGGTGAGATGTTTTCTAGTAGTAGTGATGTTCAACATAATCTTGCCTACAGTTATGCGAATGGCTTTATTTTCATTATTGATCCTCTTACCCTTAGTCAGTTTGCTATTGATGTACAGGAAAAAAATTGACTTAAATGCTTATGGGGCGAGTTCAAAAGATTTTTGATGATATTTTTAAATATTATGCTAATAAATCTTGAAAAAGATGTTTGGCTTGAAGGATAAAGACACATTGAAGCGGAATTTAGCAGTGGTAATTAATAAAGTTGATATACCTACCTTAGAGGAAAAAAATTGGTGAAACTGCTGTTCAGCAATATATTACAGAGAATGCTTCTTGTAAAAATTACATGGATGCACGAGATGCAGTTTGTCGTGAATTTTTAGAAAGTTATGGAGCAGGTAACTTTGTCCGTACTGCTGAAGCAAAATTTAAGACAGTGAGGTATTTTACTTGTAGTGCCCTTGGTCATAATCATGAAGGACAGCCTTATAAAGGGAAAAAAATGTCGTTGACCCGATAATGTGGTTATTGCAACAGGTCGATACAAGTATAAAAGTTGATTAAAAAAATCACACAAATGAAATTAAAAAGCACTTCATTGGAGTCATGGTTACTCTAATGAAGTGCTTTTAACAATGGGAATGAAGGCTAGATAAAAATGAAAAATTATTAAAGCTATATTTAATCTGATAACTATAATGGCCGTAATCGCTTTTTTTTATATTACTAATCATTTAAATACTATTTTTTTATGGTTTGGCTATTGTATTTTTATAGTATTAGTTCCTCTATTCATTTGATAGCACATGAATGTGGGCATTTGGTTGGTGGTATTATAAGTGGATACAAATTGCTATATTTTTCAAGTTGGCCCATTTAGGATTTTTTTCGATGAAGGTAAAATGGGATTTAGTTGGGAGAAGTCCTTATTTGGACAATGTGTGATGGTTCCTTATCAACGGTATCCTTTAAAAATTTAAAGCGTATAATCTTGGTGGCATTTATGCAAATCTTACAATTATAATTTTGTGTTCTGCTTTATGGTTCTTTTCACTTATTTTTGGTCATCGTTATTGTTTCTTGAAATTTTTTTAATAGGTACAAAAAAAGATTTTTAATCAATGCAATTCCTATAAATCTCATTCTGTTGTCAATGATGGTTATACGGTTATGCTTTTTAAAAAAAGGAGATGCCGTCCAAAAAGATTATGCAATGTACTTAAATCTATATAGTAAAATACTTTTGAATAAACCTATTGTACTACAACAATATACCTATGAGCGTGAAAAACTACGATAATCAAGATGAATTGCTGTATTATATGGAAATTCAAGATATATTGAAATCATATAGAGAACAGAATTCTCGGTAATATTCAACTTAGATAGTTTTAGAGATAGTCTTCATGATAAACTTAGTGAGAACGCCTTATCAAAAAAATTGCAAAGACTTTTTAATTCGTCTTTGATGATACTTCTCAATGTACTACCATTGTTATACTGCTATTAATAGCATAAAAATAATAGAGAAAAACATTTAAGTGATTTGATAGATAGTTGACAAAGATTTATAGAGGTGTCGCTTATGGGATTTTGGCTATATGTGTTTCTAGTAACTTTATTAATACCTTTTTACACTACTATTAATGTGGTATATCTGTCCTAAATTTAAAAGAAATTAATACGACAAGTGGCTATAGAACAACATTATCCATGAAAAGATCAAGAGACATGGGATTTTTTTCACAAAAACTATTGTGCAAAACTTTCCTTATATATGTTTTTTTCCCTTCACTGATATTGTCGTTTGTGATTATGCCATTTTTTTATCAACCAATCCACTACAATCATTGGATGGATGGGACTGGTTGTGACGCTAGTGCAAATGATGAGTTTTGTGGTAATTATAATAGCTACTGAAAAAAAGCACTAAAAAAAGAACTTTTGATGAAAAGGGCAATAGAGATGAAAAATCTTGATTGATAGAGTGACTAATCCCTCTTAATAATCGCATAGATTAGAATTTATAACCAAAGTATAGATAAAAATTCAAGACAAAGTATTGTACGATAGAAAAAGGAGAGCAAGATGGGATTTTTTTAAAAAAATTTAATTGGCAAGAAATCAGAAAAAGACAGCACACAAGGGCAATGTGATTTTATCTATGCCGTTATTTAAAGGTGAGCAAGCCTATGTCTTGAGTGATGTTATAGAGGATTTAAAGTCATATTGGGGACTTGAGGTCAAAGCTATAGAGGGAGATAGTGCAACAGCGACCTTTGTCATCGACGGTGAGCTTGTGGCTTTGGCGCTGATGCCCTTGCCAATACCTGCTGAGGAGCTTGAGCCTTTGTATGATTATGCTTATCTATGGGATGGGGTAGCCCAAGAGGTGGAGGCACATACCATGCACGCTATCGTTTCCGTGCTGTCTGGCAGTGAGAAACCTTTAAAAAAAGCTATTCGATACTTTCTAAGGTCAATGCCTCTATTTTGCGCACCAGTGAAAATGCTATAGGTATTTACCAAGGTGCTGCCACCTTGCTACTACCTAAAAATCTTTATATTAATTTTGCAGAATTGATGAAAGAGGATAGCTTACCAATTTCACTTTGGGTCTATATAGGCATTGTAAATGATGGTGAGAAGCGAAACCTCTATACTTATGGGATGAAAGAATTTGGTAAAGCTGAGATAGAAATTATAAATTCGGCTAAGGCTGCTAGTGAGCTATATGACTTTCTCCTCTCAATCCTAGACTATATTTTTAAGTGAAGATGTCATTCTAAGTGATGGTGAAACCATTGGTTTTTAGCGAGGAGGAGAAGATTAAAAATAACAGTCTCAAAAAGCTGTCTACTTAGAAGGAGAGTCTTTGAAATTAGAGTTATAAACATACGTTTATAGGCTAGAAAAGAATCTGATTTTTAAACAAAAATTATTGTAGATTTTAGGTGGTAAAAAAATAATGTTACATTATTTCTTAGTAGGGATGGAAGATATACTCGCTTATGACGTTATATACATACCTATGGGTATTATTGCAGTAATAACAATGCTAATTTTTTTGTCGTAGGCTGTCGATTACACTTCAAAGTGGTGGTCGTTTTTGGTCACCCTATGAAATTAAAGATGGTTTTTTCTACATTCATAGTGGTATTGTGCCTGGCAAGCGAAAGATTCTCTTGAAAAAAATATTGATCAAGTGAACATTCATTTGATAAATGGTAGAAATTCTAATGGTGATCGGTACCATATCGAATTAGAGATGATAGAGGGTAGAAATAAAAGCTTTCTTCGTAGGACAATCCAAGAGAGTAAAAAGATGAGATTATTGACATGAGAAGACAGTTAAGAAAAAAGAGTAAAGGTATATTATTACGATTATACAAAGTGATGCAAAAATAGAGCCTAGGTAGGTGTAGTGATGACAAAGGAAGCCTTACTTGCCTTGTGGCATGGAGAAAAATTGGACAGATACTATCGGAGGCAGTTATTTTGTCAGTCATCAATTTGAAAAAGGATTTACATTTTTTTCTTTCACTGGATATGGCGAGGAAGAAATTAATAGTATGTCAGATAGTTTCATGAAGAAACTAGCAAGCGAAATCAATAAATTAAACCAAAGGGCAAAAGCATCTTATCCAAGCACAATGTTGTGGTGATGATCGCCAAAAAAATTAGCACTTACAGATGTGATCTTTGATAAGAGTGACTGTTATGGCGCCTTTGCGCTAGGCTATCATGTAGGGAGAGTCACCTGCGGGAGACTTATATGTTTTGGTAAAAATTTGATGATAAATTTTCAAGGAGATGGCGAGCTGATTTATGAGGTTTATTAGCTTGTACAAAATGGAGACAACGATGATACAAGAAAAAAAGCTTTGGTCACCCTAAAAGATGAAGTAGCAGTGGACTATCCTTTTTCTGATGATTTGCCCATGATTTATCTAGGTAAAAATTTCTAATATGCCAGAGCATGGTATTTTTTTATCGGTCAATCAGGAAAAATGCTATTTTGGCTATCATATTGATAATTTTTAGAGATGTTAGAAGAAGATGAGGTATAACGTTTATAAACTAAAAAAATAAAGACGATGAGCAAATAGCAGTATTAAATTATTCAAAAAAACTGAAGGCAGTTCCTGAGTGGGATTGGGCTTCAGTTTTTTTATTGAAAAACATACATGTACTTGTGTTTGATACAAGTACATGTTATAATACCACTATAGTCTTGATAGGAGATTGATTATGGACACAAAATTTTCAATTGCACTTCATATTTTAGTATATATCGCAGAAGCAACTGGTGTGGTGACCTCAGAACTTTTAGCCACAAGTGTGGGAACCAATGCCAGTCACATTAGAAAAATTATTACTTTGTTAAAAGAGGCTGATATGATTGAGAGTCAACAAGGCAAAAAAGGAATGGTGCTAAAGGTAAAAGCCAATGAGTTGACTTTAGATAAAGTGTATTTTTCTATCTATCCAGAAAAAAAGAATTACTTCATATTCATAACACAGCAAATCAAGAATGCCCTGTAGGAGAGAATATTAAAAAAGCTTTGCAACCAATATTTGAAGCGTCAGAGAGACAGTTGATTTTAAATTTAAAGCATAAGACACTTCAGTCTTTAATTGAAGATATGTACAAGCTTCATAACCAAAAGAAGAATTAGGAGAGAAAAATATGAGAGCCGCACAAGTAGAACAATATAATAAAGAAACAATATTTCAGTAAAAATGGCTAACATAGAACGACCAACAGTGGGAAAAAAATGATGTCCTTATACGTGTACGAGCAGCAGGGGTGAATCCACTGGATAATATGATTTCTCGTGGTGAAGTGAAAATAATTGTGCCATACCAATTACCTCTTGTTGCTGGTAATGAGTTTGTAGGCATTGTTGAAAAAGTTGGGGATGTTGTTTCAAAGTTTAAGGTAAATGATCGTGTTTTTGCAAGACTACTGTTGGATAAAAATAGGTGCTTTTGCAGAATATGTAGCTGTAGATGAAAAATGCACTTGCTAAGGTACCGGACTATCTTTCGGATATAGAAGCGGCAGCCGTACCACTAACAGCGCTTACCATCATGCAAGCCCTTGAGTTAATGAAGGCAGAAAGTGGTAAGACAATCTTTATTTCTGGTGGAACAGGTAGTGTTGGTGCGATGGCAATTCCTATTGCTAAAAGCAAGAGGGCTTAAGGTGATTACAAATGGAAGTGCAGAAAAACAAAGATAGGGTTTTTAGATCTTGGCGCAAGTCAATTTATTGATTATAAAAACAGAGGATTATACCAAAGTATTAGCGGATGTGGATTACGTACTTGATACGCTTGGCGGCAATGAAACTGAAAAAAACAAATGAAAAATTCTTAAAAAAAGGAGGCAAGCTGGTTTCTTTAAGGGCAATGCCAAATGGTGCCTTTGCCAAGAGAATGAACTTACCAAAATGGAAACAGTTTGTACTAGGGTTTTGCTGGGCGTAAGTTTGATCAGTTGGCAAGTCAGTATGGCGTTTCTTATGATTTTATCTTTGTAGAATCAAATGGAAAAACAGCTACAGGAAGTTGCTGATATTTTTTTGAAACCTTACAAATCAAACCATCGATAGATACTGTTTACACCTTTGAAGAAGTTAATCATGCCTTAGATAAGGTTGCCAATGGACGCTCTAAAGGTAAAACCATTATTACAATATAAGAAAATAAATAAGTGAAACTATAGTCAAGTATTGATTTGAGGAAAGGATAAAGATGGCATTTCAAGCAGTTAGTCAATTGCCTTTTTGAGGTAAAAAGAAGCGATAAAAAAACGTGTTAGTGTACGCAGTTTTGAGGAAAAGGCATTAACGGTAGAAGATAAAAATAAACTCATGGATTTTAATAATGGTCTAACCAATCCATTTGATGTCAATGTTAGGGTGCAGTATATCAGCAAAAATTCTGGTGCAGACAATGTCAAACTTGGCACCTATGGTACCATTAAAGGTGCCAAAGACTTTCTGGCAGTGACTGTAAAAAGATGAGCCCTTTGCTATGGAGGCAGTGGGCTATCAATTTGAAAAATTTAGTATTGTATGCTACTGATATGGGGATAGGCACCGTATGGCTAGCAGCGACATTTAGCAGAAAAAATTTTGAAGATGCCATGGAAATACGTGAGGATGACTTATTTCCATGCATTTGTCCCATTGGTTATCCATCTAAAAAAACGCTCACTTCTTGAAAAAAAGTGACAAGAGTTGGTCTTGGGTCAAAGAAAAAGAAAAGCATGGGATCAGTTGTTTTATCTGCAAGATTTTCACCAAACCAATGACTCAAGCAGATGCCGGAGAGTATGAGCTGGCGCTTGAAATGCTGAGATTAGCCCCTAGTGCAACCAATGCTCAACCTTGGGCAGTTGTTAAGGGAAGGCAAGTATTATCATTTCTTTTGTCATTACAAGAACAGTATAAGCGATGATATGAAAAAGATAAAACACTTGGATCTTGGTATCGCCTTAGCACATTTTTCATCAGACGGCAATGAGTGATGGATTAGGTGGAGAATTTGAACTACAAAGCAATCAATTTCCCTGTTCCGGAGCAGATGCATTATGTCATATCCTATCTATCAAATTAAGCATTAAAAACATAGGTGTTTATTATTTCTAAGTCTATTGGGGAGAAATCCTCGATAGGCTTTATTTTTTTGTCTTTTTCAATGCTATGACAAGAATAGATAGGCTAAGCTATTGAGATAAAAAGCTTGCAGATTTCTTTGTAGCGACTTATTCTTATCTAGATGGTATTAATTATCTGTATCACAGAAGAGATTTCATGTATGTAAGTAAGGATGATGAGACTAGAAAGGGATGGGTATTACTGTGACTGAACTAAAGGCAAATACATGATTTTGCCATCAAATGGGCTGATAAGTTTCGTGATCCAAGCATCAATCCTATAGCGATAGGTAATCACGCTATGGCGAATGATTGTGCTAGACTTTGGATTTAAGATGGGAGGATGCTCACGCCTTTTCTAAAAAATATGGTCAAGCAAGCAATGATTATAAGATTTTGGATCAAATCATTGATGCTATCACAGATATTGCCTTACTTGGGTCTGCGATTTATGCACAATGCAGGTATTTTAGTCATCAAGCGTATATTAGAGAAGAGACTTTGGCACAAGAAAATCGCTGGTGGTTTATCTTGGCACTTAGTCGATTAGCAGTGCTTTCTGGGGAGAATCCTTTTTGTCTTTCAAGGTACCTTAAAAAGAACTTGCTATTTTTATCAGATGAGATTCCTAGGCAACCTATGGTAGGGGTAGACGAGGAGGAAAAAGCAACACCTTATTATTGATCATGAAGGATGGGTGTGGTTTTTTTAGGCTATAGTTTCAGAAAAAAAGCAACTTTTATGAAACGACACGAAAAAAGAAGTTCAAGATTCAAAAAATGGCGCTAGAGCGTTTATTTGACGCATTTACAGCGTATTTTAGTAAGCCTTATAATGAAGTGTTTGCTTTAGAAACTGGTAATTGGATATTGGAGCTGACCAATACAGAGGGGAAGACCTATAGATTTCGTGGCGCACTATGTGCCAATTTTTGAGTATAAAGGGATAGATTTGTCAGATCTTGTGCGTCATACGGTTTGGATAGATGGCTTGTATGTATTTGATGGTCATATCGAGCTAGATGCTATCACTAGACTGACACTGGATTATCAGAGGATGAGGACAATCGAGCAAAAAAACGAGGTAGAAGGGTACAAATCAGATGTTCCAGTATGGGACTATAATGAGCATCTGATAATTGATAGGGCGACGGCAACCCTTGAATATATTCAAAAAAATATTGGGACAGGCTGTAATATTTTTTTCATAGATATGAGCTTGCGGACAGTATTGAAAGTTTACTAAAAGAGATTGCTGTGCAAGACCTCTTCACCAATATTGAAGGCGATCCCAGTGATGTGATTGATACATCAAATGAAATACAAGAATATAAAAATTACAATAGACTACGAGAAAAAAACCACAACGTATCATCGAGGGGAGCTATGATAAAAAAATGGTCTTCCAGATGATTTTTTTCAGCGTTTATAGAAACAGTAGATTCTTTTTGTTCATCTTTATGATAGAGGAGATTTTTTTGATCCCTTTGTTTATGGTCAAGCAAAAACGCCGTCAATCGGATTACATTTTTTTGCAGTGTTATCTTCGATAGAGGCTATAAGCACTATTATTATCTAACAGATGATGAGGGTATAGCAGTTGGGGATTTTGTCATTGTTCCAGCAGGCCGAGATAATCATGAAGCAGTTGTAGAGGTCGTGGCTGTTGAATATTTTAGTAAAGAAAATGCACCACTACCTGTGGAAAAAAACCAAGAAAAATCCTTCGCAAATACATTTATGAGGGTGATGATTGACTGGATTAAGTGGTAGTTGATAAGGTGTGTTGGATAGGAGGGTGTGAAATGACACTAGAAGTTGGTAAAAATGTATCGCATCAAAAAAAGCCTTGTTTACCTTCAAAGAGGGTGAGTTATGGACTTTAGTAGATAAAGGGCTATTGGCATATTTTGGCGAATACCATTTCGTCTTTATCAACGAGAAAAAGGAAAAAGCGCACTTTGGTGCTCTATGATGGCTCAGATGAGGAGATGGAGGTTTATCGCCATTTTGAAGAATATTTTTGAGGAGATTTGAATTTATCAAACTAATATGCTATTAAGCAGGCAAATGCTTAGAATCTTGGCATATAATAAGGAGCCTAAAAAAACATGAAAATAGAGCAATATCCTACTTGGTTAGAGGGGCATATCAAGGCTAGTCTAGAGGAAAAAAATCTATGGTAACTCTGTGTTCAAGTACTGGCAACGAATGGCTTGAAGTGTGGTACTATGGGGAGCTATTTACCATAGCAGGTGAGGCGCAACCTTATATTGTAGATAGTGATGAGGCGCCGGCGCTAGTGGTGGCACATGATAGAGACACTGGCGAGAACTTTGTTATTTTTGATGGTGGGCGCCATGGTTATGACAATATGTTTTTGTGATGAACATGATTTGGTAACCTTAGAAAATCGTTCGCTTAAGCCCTATGAAATGCCGGTTTCAAGCTTCTCTTGACGCTCGGCTACAGTATTGACTATGAGGATGAAAAAGATAGTTTTGATATAGATGAGCGTGGTATGGTGACCTTGATAAATGGGAAGGCTATCCCTTGGGCACAGGTCAAGCGAGATGGTATTGACTATATTGCGCTTTTTTGTGTGGATGAGAAAGGCAAGGCGATTCAGATTTTAGATGTAGAGCTGGCATAAGTAGTGCGATTTGAAGTAGGATGGCTAGAGGAGAGAGAATATGGCAAGATTAGGAATGTTGTATGCCTTAGAGGAAGAGGCGGTTCAACATCTTTGTAAGGTAGCAAGTGAAGAAAGAGATGACTATATATTTGGAAGCAATAGAAGATGCATTATTTGGTAGTGTAGAGAGCGTTTTCTAAGTTATTGATGATTTTCTTTTATCATCATTTTTATTTTGGGCAAAGAAAAAACAGTAAACCTTTTTCGATTTACTGTTTCAAAATTGCGCTATTCAATTAGATAAACTGGAAGTTTTTTTCTTTGTTATTTGTCTTTTTTTATTTTTGATTGTAGTGTTTCTTATTCCACAACGAACCTACCAACATACCAATTGCAGAGATTATCGTTCCAGCTACAATTATTTCCAAGGCTGGAGGATTCAGCTTGTTAAAAAGCAATGTTGTTTGCCATTTCAAATGTGCCATATTCAGCAAGCATATACATTGCACCAAAGAAAAGGGTAAATGCCCATTTTCCCTTTCCAAAAAAAGTTGTTCTTACCAATAATTACGGACACAATAAATGTTGTTACAGGAAGAATAATCCCAAGGAATATCAAACTGTAGCCCATGGCGTCGCCTTCGCTTGTAAAAAAACCAGAACACAATCATTGCAAACGTCCAAATCAAAAGATAAGAGAGCATTGTAATAATTTTTGTTTCTGTTGATATTGCTTTTTACAACATTCGTATTTTCTTTGCGGTAATCATAATAGGCTGCCATTTTTTTGTTCTCCTTTCAATAAATAGTCAAGAGAGATATCATAGCATTCGCTCATTTTAATGACACTGATGATATCGGATAGGATTTTCATTTTTCCCAATTTGAAATGGTCTGGCGACTCACTCCCAATACTTCAGCAACTTATTATATTAACTTTTTTTCTCAATTCAGGCTGTCTTGATTTTTACTTCCATATCATGCTCCATGCCACTGCATCTCCCTTGTGTAAGGACAATAACCCTATATCGTCTACCAAATGGCTTTTACATCACTTATAATGTGTGTGTGTCAAAAATCTTTTTACGTCGGCTGTATTTTTTTACTTTTTTTGCCTATAAGTTCTAATTTATTTCACTCAATACTTTTTAGTATTATATCATAGCCCTACTTAGTTTATATCAGTCACTTTTATTTCTTGACCTCTATTAGCCCTATTATGAAAAATGCACTCAAAGAAAAAGCGACAAGTGATTTTTTTACCGTTGACTTCTAAAGGTTAGCTCATAGCTAAAGCATAAAAAAATCATTATGGAAAGGAAAGATAATCTTGGACGAAAATAGAAAAAAATGGCTATTACTTAGAATCACTAGCATAGTATTGTTTTTTTGCAGTATTTCTAATGCTTTTTTTACACTATGCTCCATAGTGATGATAATTATACAGCGATTGAATCTGAGGGGAAAAGATTTGGCAATAGCATATTTTTATGAGTATGATGGAAAGCTCTACGCACTAATTCCAAGTGGTGGTTATTACCTCGTAGAAGATGCAGACCTCAGTACATTTAGATTACTCAATCCTGGTGAGTATTATGATACTCATGTTGGTGTGGATAAAAAAATGATGTTTACTTTGGTAATACGAAAATTAAGGATTTAGACCCTAAATCAGTGCGTGCAATTGGCAAGGGGTACTATAGTGATGGCAAGAATAGTTATTTTTTTGCTCGGTGCTTTCAGAGAGAAATCCTGACCTTTCAGTCCTTATGGAAGCGTTTCAAACCATACAATATACTTTTTTTCTAAGGATAAGAAACCACAAGCCTATATTTATCCCTATCAAAAAAACTGGACACCGAAAAAAACCATTAAACCATTTAATTCTATGATATTTTTTTGCAACAGATGGCACACAGATTTATTATAAGGGTAAAGCACTTGAAAATGCTGATAAAGAGACCCTAAAGGCAGTATCGGAAACAGGAGAGTATTTTTGTGATCAAACCAATGTGTATTATCAAAATACGCTTTTTGCCAATTAAAAAAATACTGGCGCTCTAAGCCTAGTTACTGTCAGTCAAGGTGATGATTTCCTATATGATAGAAAAAAATGGTGAAGTTTTTCATGGTACCTATAGGTTGGATGAAAAAATCTGCACCCTATGAAGTTATCGGAAATAATAGTGCGCATAGCTATAATTTAATATTTGTTGCTCGTGATGGCGTGTATTTCTACAATTCAAAAAAACCAAGAAACAAGAAAAAAATAGGGGATAATGACTTTAAAGGAAAAAAATCAAAGCATTTAACCGACACGGTATTTTGTGATGACGAAAATATGTACTTTCTCCATGCCTTTGAAACCTTTAGTCGCACCAAATCTAATGGGCAAAAATTATATTCAAAAGAATACAGAAGTGGTGTATTTTTGACCAAAAAGAGGGTTGGAAAAAAATAAAAAGATATTGGTCTAGGTACTTTTTGGCTCCGTTTGGACTAAAAAAATGGGAAATATTATTATTTTGATAGTTTAGGTAATGAGCAACTGGTCAATGATACGGTGTTTGAGATTATTGATAAAGATGCATTGACTGAGCTATTATCAGATGCCGATCAAATCAATGTGGATAGGTTAAGAGAACTTATCGACCAGAAAAAAATGCAAGCACTTTCTGGAGAAGTCCAGTTAAAGGCAACTGTAAGATATGGACTACCTAAATATAGCTATCTATTGTTTATTGTACTGGTGCTTGTCCTTAGAAAAGGTATTAGGGTGTATAGAAAGAAAAAAAGGCAGAGCAAGCTTATACAAGAGGTGATTCACTTGATGAAGGGAAGATGACAGTTTCTCAATCATTCAATCCAATCCTAAACGCCTATGACAAAAGCCTTACTGCTCCTTCAGCAGAAATCAGATAGACTGGATAAGATGGACTGGCATACCTCAGAAGAGGCAGAAAAAAATTATGGCTGGGTATGATGAGATACAAAAATGAGTTGATGACCTTGATTCAAACAACGGCACAATACTGCCCTTGTCATGAAAAGCTCAATTCTGCCATTATACAACTCGCCTTATGGAGTGGTTGTGCTGAAGAAATAGAAAGAGGAGAGCGTTTTTGTGAGGACTTGTTATCTTCTCAGTTGATTACAGAAGAACAGGAGCAGTTATACCTCGATAATGTTAATAGACGACAAGGCTAGCATAAGGAAAAATTGACATGAATGTTTTACTACAGAAAATAAGCATAGAAAAGCAAAGTATCAACAGAGAACTTTTCTTTGCAATAGGGTTTTGTCCGGAAATAGGCCAGCACTTGCTCTGTGTCCATATTTCATGGATTGCAGGTTATGACCGATATTATGCCCTTGATGAGGGTGATGTTGAATTGTATAAAAACGGCACAAGAGGCATTTTGTAAAAAAATATGAAAAAAAGAAATCAAGGCTTATCGAACCAAGCGCTTTGTTGGTGCAGGGGCATTAAGAGATTATGACTTTAGTGTTTTGCCTGATGAGGTGTTAAAAGCGATTGAATGGCTATCCCAGTTTTAAAGGCTACTGCTACAAAGACGACTTACTGTATGCTCAAGTCAAGATAGAAGATAAGTACTTTTTGTTGCCACCAATTTTTTTGATGACCAGCAAATGTACGCTAGGGACTAAAAAAATAATTATTTGGGGGAATATGATGAGTTTTTATAATTTCATTCAGAGAATTCTATTTAACACCTATGAAGAATGGTATATGAAAAAGCCCTCTTTCCAATCATCATGGTTTTCACATTGTGGGTATTGATAATTCTCTAAAAAGCCATGCGAGATGGTTATATGATGTACACAGAAATACGCCCACCACAGGCTATAAAAAGGGTGTACCGCTATGAAGGCTGTTGTTGGCAGAAGTGACGATTTGGTCGATCTCTATCTAAAAAAATTGATGGTAAAACTTATTGTATTTCTGATTTAAGCTACGATGAGACTGTGCAGATGATGCGATTATTTGTCAAAAAAATCACTACTTCCAGAAGGACAAACCTACACAGAAGTTTTTAGAAAGTGATAATGAAAAAGCTACAGACCGCCTTTGCTGAATTATCCGAACTTTTGATAAGGGATGAAAAGTATACAAAAAAATTTTTCTAAAAAAAGGTACAGCCCAAAACGATAGAGGCCATCGAAAAAAAGCATGGTATACCCTTTATGAAGTCCTATTGTATAAAAAAAGGCAGTAGAGCTGGATTGGAAAAACTGAAAAAGAGGATTTTATTTTTGCCCTTAAGAAATTGGATACAGATTTAACCTTGGAAATAGACGAAGCCAGTCTAGATGAGGATGAAGGCATTTATAAATGGAGCGAAGTCGTGAATACTCTATGGACAGACCATGTTTTGACAGCCATGGATACTGGCTCCGATAGCTATGTGCTGATGATTCTCACTAAGGAAGATTTTTGAGCGCGCAAAAAGCCTATGCAAGAACACTCTTGCATAGGATAGCACCTGCTGAAGAAATGTGAAATAATCATGTGCCTAATGAAATCAAACGAAAAAAAGGTTAATAAATCTATGCCTATGCTAAAAATAGATAGTTACAGCCTATTAACCCTAAAGGAGTTCTTATATGAAGCGATCGTACTATTCAAGTTTTGTAGATAATTTTATAAGTAAAGATGATTATGCTATTTTTGGGGAAATTACTAGCAATGATCAATTTTTCCGCCAATGATTTACAAAAAAACACATGGAAAAAAAGAAATAAAAGATACTTAAGCGCGAGCTGAGTACCTTTATAAATGGCTATTTATTATTTGAATATACGATTCCTAGGGTAGGTAGTAGAATTGACAATGTGTTGATTTATAAAGGCATTGTATTTCTTTTGGAATTTAAAATAGGGGAAGAAATATATCGTATAAATGACATAGAGCAAACGACAGATTATGCATTAGACTTAAGCTACTTTCATAAAAGAAAGTCATGATAAAGCTTTTTGGTGCCCATTTTAATTTGTACGCATGCACCAGAAAAAAACCAATCAATAAAAAAATATTGACAGAGAACATTCTTGAGACCTATTGTTGCAATGAATTTGGGATAGAAGAGTACATTAAGAAGATTTCTGATAAATATTGTAAAGGTGATATCAATCCTTTGGCTTGGATGAATTCTTTATATATGCCTACACCTACTATTATTGAAGCTGCAAAGGCTTTATACATGGGGCATAATGTAGAAGAAATATCCAGAAATGATGCGAGTGCAAAAAAATCTCAATCAAACTACACAAGCAATTAATGAAATAATTGATTACAGTAAGGAAAAAAATAAAAAAATCTATATGTTTTTGTTACAGGAGTGCCTGGTGCAGGAAAAAAACACTTGCAGGACTAAATATTGCGATTGAAAGACAAAAAAATAGATGAAGGCGAACATGCAGTGTTTTTTTATCAGGAAATGGCCCCTTAGTAGAAGTATTACAAGAAGCACTTGCACGTGATGATGTAAGTAGAAATGGAACGAAAAAAACAGAGGCCATACGTAAGGCAAAAGAATTTATTCAGATAATCCATCATTTTAGAGATGATGCCATTTCAATTAAGAAGCCACCAATAGAAAAGAGTGACTATCTTTGATGAGGCGCAACGAGCATGGGATGAGGCAAATCTTAAAGACTTCATGAAACGAAAAAAAGGTGTTATTGATTTCAATATGTCAGAACCTGAGTTTTTTTAATCAGTGTTTTAGATCGGCATGTTGGATGGGCGACTATCATTTTGTTTAGTGGGTGGTGGACAAGAGATAAATAAAGGTGAATCTGCAGGTATTGCTGGGTGGCTTACAGCTTTAAAAAAAGAATTATCAGGATTGGGATGTGTATTTATCAAATCAAATTGTTGATGATGAGTATTCAAAGGGGCATCAATTTGATCAGTTGACAGAAGGACTGAATTGTAAAATTATAGAGGATTTGCACTTAGCTGTTTCGTTACGCTCATTTAGAAGTGAAAATGTTTCTACATTTGTAAAAAGCACTGCTTGATGTAGAAAAAGATAGTGCCAAAGAATTATACATTCAATTTAAGGATAAGTATCCTATTTATCTTACTAGAGATTTAGAAACTGCAAAAAAATGGGTACAAGAAAAAAGGCAAAGGGTTCTCAGCGTTATGGAATGATTGCCAGTTCTGGAGCAAAAAAGGCTTAGGAAATGTGGTGTTTGGGTTCAGAATAAAATTCAAGCACCAACTTGGTTTCTTAATGGAAAGAATGATGTAAGATCATCGTTTTTTTCTTGAAGAGACAGCTACTGAGTTTGATATTCAAGGTTTAGAATTGGATTGGACAGTTTTTATGTTGGGATGCCAATCTAAGGTTTAATGAGGATCATTTTGAATATCATAATTTTATAGGGAATAAGTGGCAAAAATATAAATAGTGAAGCTAATAGTTTATATTTAAAAGAATGCTTATAGGGTCTTATTAACAAGAGCACGCCAAGGCTTTATTATCTTTCTTCCTCGTGGAGAGAATAGAGATGATACAATGAAGCCAGAGTTTTATGATGGAATATATCATTATTTAAAAAGAAATAGGGATTAAAGAAGTGTAGAAAATGTAAAAATAACGCAATTTTTTTGTTCCTTATTAAGTTTTTTTATGGAGAGAA